>OHHQ01000134.1_pt1 | contig 52075 bp, 40 predicted proteins | sample 1568051 | NCBI WGS metagenome assembly OHHQ01 (sample SAMEA3879567, study PRJEB24766) | human gut metagenome | biome: human-associated habitat; feature: feces | place: USA | collected 1985/1987
TCGCACAGTTTACGGGAAAACTCTTCGTTCGTCACCCGGATGCCGACACTTCCGTCTTCACCTAAGAGATTGCTCGCCAGATTCTTTGCATGAGGATAGATAATCGTAAGCGGTTTATCGGCCACTTCGATCAGGTCCCAAGCTATATCGGGCATATCCGACACGTACATGCTCAGTTTTGCCGAACTGTCGGTCAATACCAGCATAGCCTTATTGTCCGTTCTCTTCTTCAACTCGTACACTTTTTGTACGGCTTTCTCGTTGGTCGCATCGCAACCAATTCCCCAGATCGTATCTGTAGGATAGAGTATTATGCCTCCCGCCTGCATAATTTCGCAGGCTTTTTGAATATCTTCCGTCATTGTTTTTTAAATAATGTCACAAATGTACAAATCATTCGCGGACTTGGAAAGCGGTTTGGACTTTTTTCAAACAGTTTCCAAGAATCGCCACTCCCGGAATCTGCCATTTTGCTTCCTCCAAACAGGCAAAACGCTTCTTTTTATTATGTTAAAAATATTACCCGCTATATTAATTCATAGAACATGGGGTACTAATCCGATTTACACGGGGTGGTAGTGACATTTTGATATATCAAAAAAGAGTGGCGATGTGCCACCCTTCATTCACCAAAAACATCTACTGAGCCGTTTTTTTGTTACAAAAATTCCCGGCACTAAAGTATCATCTGTCGGAAATACTGGTTCACCGACTGTTTTTCGGACTGTATCACATTCAGCATAGCGAAAGATACAGATTTGCACGACAGTCAGCCGTTCCCCTCGTCCGGTAACGTTTTTTTATATTTGCTCAGGGAAACGCTTTATATAATATTTAATATATTGATCCCCAAAATCTTTTTCTGATTCTGGATACTCAATTCGGATTGTATAATAACTACCGAAATCTTTTTTTACAGTTTTCTGATAATAAATAATCCCGTCCGAATTCTTTCCGGATAAAAAATAACCCGTCTTTGAACGATGTTTGTAAGTCGTGTTCCACCCATGTTCTTCATTATATTTTATTCCATTCTGATAATGAATATCCAATGATTCACTTTCATTGAAAAATGCTTCGATCTTTATTCCATTCTCTGAAAGGAATACCAAATTATTATCATTCTGGGCCATACACTGTTCAGGATAGTAAATATAATAATCTCCTTTTTCAATATATTCGCAAACCATTACAACCTCTTTATCTTTGGCATCTTTCTTTTCTGAAGCAGATGGTTTCGCATTTGCCTTTACTTGTTCAGTAACTTGTTCTGTTTCATTATTCTTATTATCCTCCATTAAAAAAAGAAGGATGGAAAAATAAATTGCCCCAGGTAAAAGGAACGCTAATATTCCTTTTCTAAGAGTATAAATTAAAGAAAATGAGAATATACTCACATTGCTGTTCCCCCATATAAAACGGCAAGAAAGAACTTCCTCGATATTACAATATGTATAAATCATAACTATGATGGAAAAAATACCCCCACAACCAAATACTACAAAATAATCCCAAAAAGAAAAACAATTCATTCTTAGCCCTAAGCCTCCTATAGCAAAATAACAACTTATAGCTACGACGTAAGGCAACACATTCGCAATCAACCAACAATTAAACGTTTTCATTTCTTTCTTCTAATTTTGATTTCAACATTTCATCACATTCGACAAATTCAAGTATCTTCTTTACAGAAGGAATAATATACTTCTTGGCAAATGAACCATCAGCCATCTCCACCCATATATGATTATTTGTCAACCAGTCATATTCACAAATATATCCATAGCCATAAGGATCAAACGCATCTATTCCTTCTTCAAATAAATGTTCCAGATATATTTCCGGCTTAGCCTTCCCATCCAGAGACTCTTTTGTTTTAATTGCATAATAAACTTTACCTTTATCCAATCCAAAATAAATAGAAGTTCCTTCTTTCCATGATTCCTTATAAAAATAAAACTCACGCTCCTTTAGGTCTGTCCGTAATCCACCTTTCACGCCACATTCCAAGGCCACAGATTGAATCATTTTTGTCATAATGGCATCTTTCACGGCTTCTATATAGGTCGGTATTTGCAAAACAGACTCTATATTTTCAGCTTTCGAAAGCAAATTAATAATTTCAGATTGAACTATCGTGCTCATATCTTGTCCTGTTAATTGTTTTAAATAATTGATTTATTGTTTCACGGACCAACGGTCGGTGAACTGCAATCCCGACACATTGTCCCAGCCACTCTATAATAGTTTTTTTATAAGAAATACATCTATAATCAACTCCTCTCCCACTATCATCAGAGGCATATCTGCCGTCCGGTGTTAAATATAGAATCATATAATTTCCTACGCCATATTTCCCTATTGCATATTCATTATAACGTTTTAACTGTTCCGGCTGATCCTTGGCATAAAACTTATTTTCGATAATAACTGCCCAATTTGAACTTTCTATAAGAATGTCAATTCTTCCATATTCAGAAACTGCGACTTCTGTCCTTACCAAAGCATTCCGGGAGTCAAAACCTTCTATCTGATTTATATCCAAAAACAGCTTTAAGAATGAGTTATGTAATCCGTGTGTTCCTTCAGGATTCAAGAGTTCTGCCAGAATAGTAGAATGAGTATTTTCATAATGGCTCACTCCTAAAATATGAAATATATTAAAACGAGTACCCATTATTTCCAAAATCTCATTATTCTTTTTTGACAATAAAGATATTTGAGATAAGAGGGTTTGTATTTTGTCCATAATAATAATATAATGAAGGGAGATGTACGAAAAACAACCTTACCCCCACGCTTGACCATACATAATAAAAATCCTATGTACGCTGTGTACTTGGCAAATATACAATAAAAAAACTATCTTGCCTTATCTCTCATAAGCAAAACGTGGTTTTATAATTCAATGTTGCCAATGATCATCCATAATCAGCCATTTCACCCCCTCCAAATAGGCAAAAAACAGCCGGAGAGCAGCTTGAAAAAATTAAAACAGCTTCTAATTAATAAAAAAGCAAGCCGCCGAACAGAAATATCCATTTATATTATCTAACTTTACGGATTCAAATATATTGGAGGTTTTATCACCATAAACCCGCATATCCGATATATCAGAGACGATAAAAAAGAAAAAAACAATATATAATGATTAACAAATGGAACTTTCAAACCCCATCAGAAGAAGAGTTACATAAGAGAGACCAATTGGTGGCTGAATTAGGATTCAGCCCGGTGATCTGTCTCTTGCTCGTTCAACGAGGTATCACTTCGATCGAAGAGGCGAAGAAATTCTTTAAACCCAGCTTGAACGATTTGCACGACCCGTTCCTTATGCCGGATATGGATAAGGCGGTGAGGCGCTTGAATAAAGCCTTGGGGAATAAAGAAAAGATTTTGATCTACGGCGATTACGACGTGGATGGAACGACAGCGGTATCGCTCGTCTTCAAGTATTTAAGACCTTACTCGTCTACCTTGGATTTCTATATCCCGGACCGGTACGACGAGGGGTACGGTATCTCTTACAAGGGTATCGATTATGCCGCCGAGAACGGCGTGTCGCTGGTTATCTCGCTGGATTGCGGTATCAAAGCGATCGAGAAGATCGAGTACGCCAAGGAGAAAGGCATCGACTTTATTATTTGCGACCACCATATGCCGGACGCCACTTTGCCGGACGCTGTCGCCGTATTGGATGCCAAGCGCTCGGATTCTATCTATCCGTATGAGCATTTATCGGGTTGCGGAGTAGGATTCAAGTTCATGCAGGCGTTCGCCAAGAGCAATAATTTCCCGTTCTCGGATCTGGAGAAGTTGTTGGAGCTGACGGCGGTCAGTATCGCCTCGGATATCGTCCCGATTACGGGAGAGAACCGCATCCTCGCCTATTACGGGCTGAAGCAATTGAACAGCAACCCCAGTCTCGGGCTGAAAGGGATCATCGATATCTGCGGATTGACCGGAAAGGAGATCACGATCAGTGATATCGTCTTCAAGATCGGTCCCCGTATCAACGCTTCCGGCCGTATGATGAACGGGAAGGAGGCGGTGGAACTGCTACTGTCCAAGGATAGCGCCAGTGCCCGGGAGAAGAGCGAGAGCATCAACCAATATAATGAGGAACGCCGGGAATTGGACAAGAAGATCACCGACGAGGCTAACGCTGTCATCGACGAAGTAGAGAACATGGATGACCGGAAGGCGATCGTCGTGTATAACCCGGGATGGCACAAAGGCGTGATCGGTATCGTAGCGTCCCGTTTGACCGAGAAGTATTACCGTCCGGCGGTCGTTCTTACCAAATCGTCCGAGTTGATCACCGGATCGGCACGTTCCGTAACAGGCTTCGATATTTACAAGGCGATAGAGAGTTGCCGGGATTTATTGGAGAATTTCGGGGGACATACCTACGCCGCCGGGCTTTCCCTTCGGGAGGAGAACCTAGAGGCATTCACCGAGCGTTTCTTGAAGATCGCATCCGAGGAGATCATACCGGAACAGATGATCCCGCAGATCGATATCGACGCTATCTTGGATTTGAAAGAGATCAACCAGAAGTTCGTGAACGACCTAAAGAAGATGAGCCCGTTCGGGCCGGACAACCAGAAGCCTGTATTCTGCTCGCTTGGCGTAAAGGACTACGGCACCAGTAAGCTCGTGGGTAAAGAACTGGAGCATCTCAAGCTGGAATTGATCGACGGAAACTCAAGCACCCCCATGCACGCCATCGCTTTCGGCATGCACAGGCACAACGACCATATCAAGGGTATGAAGCCTTTCAACATCTGCTACACGGTGGAGGAGAACACCTACAACGGCAACACCTCTATCCAGCTGATGATCAAAGACATCAAACCCGACGATATATGAGGAGGACAGGTGGACGTCTACCATAAGATATTAGAGAAGTATTGGGGATACCCTGCTTTTCGCCCCTTGCAGGAGGATATTATCCATTCCGTCTGTGCCGGAAAAGATACGCTTGGGCTGATGCCTACAGGTGGTGGTAAATCCATCACCTTTCAGGTGCCGGCCTTGGCGATGGAGGGGATTTGCATCGTCGTCACTCCCTTGATCGCATTGATGAAAGACCAAGTGGAAAATTTACGCCGGGTCGGCATCAAGGCTACGGCCGTTTATTCGGGCATGAGCCGGCAAGAGATCATCACGCAACTGGAGAATTGCATCTTCGGGGGGTATAAGTTCTTATATGTCTCCCCGGAGCGGCTTAGTACGGATATTTTCCGGATCAAGATGGAGGCCATGCAGGTTTGTCTGCTGGTGATCGACGAGAGTCACTGTATCTCGCAATGGGGATATGATTTCCGTCCTTCTTACCTCAATATCGCTGAGATCCGGGACTTATTGCCGGGTGTTCCGGTATTGGCCTTGACCGCCACGGCTACCCCGGAAGTGGTGAATGACATACAAGAGCGTCTGCGGTTCAAGGAGAAGAACGTATTTCAAAAGAGCTTCGCCCGCAAAAATCTGGCTTATATTGTCCGGAAGACGGAGGATAAGTTAAATACACTCGTTTATATATTGGGAAAAGTTCCGGGTACGGCCATCGTATATGTCCGCAACCGGAAACGCACCAAGGAGATCGCCCTCATGCTGCAACAGGCGGGTATCTCCGCTGATTTCTTCCATGCCGGGTTAAACCGTGACGAGAAAGAACTGCGTCAGGTCCGTTGGAAAAACAACGAGTGCCGGGTAATCGTATCGACCAACGCTTTTGGTATGGGTATCGATAAGCCGGACGTGCGATTGGTCGTGCATATGGATATGCCGGGATCGTTGGAGGAATATTATCAAGAGGCCGGACGCGGGGGACGTGATGAGAAGAAAGCCTTCGCCGTGGCTCTTTGTTCCTCCACAGATAGCGCCAAGCTAAAGAAACGGCTGGCGGATGAGTTTCCGGACAAAGAGTTTATCTACCGGGTCTATGAGGCGTTGGGTAATTATTACCAGATCGCCGTAGGGTACGGGTTGGATACGGTACACGATTTCTCATTGACGGATTTCTGTTCCGCTTATAAGTTCTCTTTATTGCAAGCGCATCATGCCTTGAAGATCCTTGGGCTATCGGGCTATATCGAATATACGGAGGAGGTAGACAACGCTTCCCGCCTGATGTTCACAGCTACCCGTGACGAGCTTTACAAGTACTTAAGTGAGAACAAGCGCACGGATGAGGTGATCCAGACAATCTTGCGTTCTTACACCGGGTTATTCGCGGATTATGTTTATATCGATGAGAGCGTAATCGCCACCCGTGCGAGAGTGACACCTCACGAGGTGTATGAGACCTTGGTAGGTTTATCCAGATACCGGATCGTAAACTACATCCCGCATAAGAAAACCCCGCTGATTATCTATACCCAGACCCGGGAGGAACAGCGGTACCTATCCATACCCCGCTCGGCGTATGAGGAACGCAAGGAGCGTTTCGGGAAACGGATCGAGAAGGTGCTGGAATATATCAACGAGGAGCGGGCATGCCGGAGCCGTATGCTCCTATCCTATTTCGGCGAGGAAGATTCCGCCCCTTGTGGCTGTTGCGATGTATGCCTATCGAAGCATGAATCACAGCTTATGAATTGGGAATTCAACGCTATCCGGGAAAGTCTCATAAAGGTATTGGCCGGGGAATCCCCTATCCCCGTGAAAGAACTTATTGAGAAATTACCTTTCCCTCAAGAGAAAAGCCTCACGGCCATCCGCTTTCTGGCGGATCAAGATCCCCGATTCACATTAAGCGACGGCTATCTATCGCACGAGGATTCAGCAAAATAGCACGATGCCCATCGTAAGCTCCTTAGAATGCCCATTGTTAGCTTGCTAGAATGCCCATCATAAGGAGCTTACAATGGGCATTCTAATAAACCATGTATCACCGCTTATAATTACTCCGATTAGATACTTGTTTTTCCGTCGGGAAATCAGCGGGAACCTTTTGGGTTACCTTACCGGTAGCGGCCCATTCCGCACCTCTTAACAAGGTAATCTGGAAGCCGGCGCATTGCATAGCCGGACAATTCTCTACCGTTTCCCCCGCGTGCCCTAACATCGTATGGAATATACGGGCATTCCCATAATCAACCGTAAAGATCAACGGCTCCTCACGGCCGGAGCCTCCGGTCTCCTTGTCCGAATAAGCCGTATACAAGCAATCCTTTATATTTCCCGGGCCACGCATACGATCATATAACTCATCCTGCGCATGTTTCCATTTATTCGGCAGCCCCTTCATGATCGGATGCTCATGGTTCCGGGCATTCAGCACATACTCATGCTGCTCGCCATGAGAGCCACCCACGCCCGCCGAGCTATCCTTTATCAACTTACCATCGCTCCAATATACATAGGGTCCCGCTTTCTCATCCCGGTTCTCCCAACCGCCCAAGGCACAAATCTTATTGTATTCCGGCCAGTTCACGAAGGCGTTATCAGCGGCATGATAGACCACGACACCACCACCTCCTTGCACATACTCCAAAAAACGGCGGTTCGTCTCCTCCGGCCAAGCATCTCCATTATAATCCAGCACCACCAGCTCGTAAGGACTGAAATCCAAGACAAAGCCGGACATATCCTTCCCCGCCTCCGGAGAGACCGCGAAATCCACGGAGAAGCGTCCCGAGTTCTCCAATATCTGTTTAAGCACCACATGGCTCACCTGCCAATTATGGTTATTCTGCCCTGTTATTAATAACGTCTTGATCGGCTTACGGGCCGACATGCCACATACAACCAATAAAGCGGCCAAAAGGAAAACGATCTTCCTACAAAATACATGTCTCATGATATGAATAAGATTTAAGTAAACTATAAATTATCCGTCTTTATTTATCATAACAAAGGGAAGCGGCACCGAATAGCCCCGGATTCTCCAGCTTAGAGAAACGTATCTTCAAGTTCTTGATAGAGTTCGGATAAGCGAAATCCTTCAAGTCCTCATACATGCTCTCCTCAAACAACTCATGGGCGGCGGTCACCGAGCCTCCGAAGACGATCATCTCCGGATCTACCGTCAATACCACGATCTTGATAGCGGCGGCCACATGTACGCCCAACTGCCGGTAAGCCTCCAGCGCCTGCTCGTCCTTCCGCTTCGCACGGGTGTACATCTCCTTCCCATCCACGCCCCATACGTTCATGAAATAGGAACCGCTACAGAAATATTCCAAGATCTGTCCTTGGTAGGGAATCATGCCAAATTCTCCCGAGCCACAATTAGCGTCGGCCAACAGCTTGCCATTCTGGATAATTCCACCCCCCAAACCCGTACCCAAGGTGAGGCCCACGAAGTTATCAACCGTCTTTCCTTCGCCAAAGATACGCTCACCCAGAGCGAAGCAATTCGCGTCGTTATCCACATAAACCGGCACGGAGAAGCAAACCTCCAAGATCTCCTTCAAATGTACCTCCTCCCAATGCGGGATATTCACCACGTTATATACGATCCCCTTCTCACGATCCACCACGCTCGGCACACCGATACCGATAGCTACCACACTCTCGTCCCACACGGAACGGATCACCTCTATCAAAGCCTCCAATGTCTCCCCGCAATCCGCGGCGTCCTTGGGAGTCGGGGCGCTCCCCTGAGCCACTAATCGATCCCCTACGATACGGCCGGCACGCATATTCGTCCCCCCTAAATCCACTCCGATATAAGCGTTTTTCTTCTCTACACTCATTCTTTCCACGATATTAAATTAGATTATACTCCCACAAAGCTAACAAAAAAGGCAATGTTACGAATAACATCGCCTTTTAAACTGATAAATTTAATACATCTATGCTTTTTATTTTCCCCGGCGTCAACTCCATCCAGCACGTATACCGATATCGCCTCACGCCTACGCTCGCATAGGCCAACGTCGATATACGTGTGAGGCAATGCCGATATACGTGTAAGACGGCACCATTATAACTACCGCATCAAGCGAAGAACAAGATCAACAATTGAGCCGTAAGCACCCGCAAGAACATGGTTAACGGATATACCGTTGCGTAACCTACGGAAGGAGCGTCATTTCCAGCCGTAGCGTTCGAGTAAGCCAAAGCGGGCGGATCCGTCGTACTACCGGCGATCAAACCCATTAAGGTGAAATAATTGATCTTATAGAAATAGCGGCCTACACAGCCGATGATCAGTAAAGGAACCGTCGTGATAATGAAACCGTAACCGATCCAAGCGAATCCGCCGTTGTTCACGATCGTATCCACAAAACCATCGCCGGCGCTGATACCCACGCAAGCGAGGAAGAGGGTGATACCGATCTCACGCAACATCAAGTTAGCGCTCTGGGTCGTATAGGTAACCAACTTATAACGGTAACCAAAACGGCTAATCAAGATCGCCACGATCAACGGACCTCCCGCCAAACCAAGCTTAACCGGCTGCGGAATACCCGGGAACGTGATAGGAATACTACCCAAGACAATACCAAGGGCAATGCCGATAAAGATCGTGATCAAATTCGGCTCGTTCAAGCGTTTCATGGAGTTACCCAATACCTTCTCGACGTTAGACACGGCCGTCTCGGTACCCACCACATTCACACGGTCGCCCACCTGCAACGTCAGGCCCGGCGTAGCTACCAAGTCCACGCCCGCACGGTTGATACGGGTGATATTGATACCATATAATTTACGCAGTTTCAACTGTCCCAGCTTCTTGCCGTTCAACTCCGGTTTCGTGATCAAGATACGGCGGTTGATAAACTGGCTTTCCATACGGATCCATTGCTTACGCTCCATATCGATCTCCTCGCCGATGAATGTCTTTACGGAGTCGGCATCTTGATCGGTCGTGATCACGAAAATCTTATCATCCTCATGCAAGATCGTACCGGCGGAAGCGATCTCGATCTGCTTGTTATCATTACGCCATACACGGGAAATCACGAAATCCAGATGATCCATCAAACCGGATAACTCCCCTACCGTCTTACCGAAAACCGCAGGGTTCTTTACGACCAGCGAGATCGGTTTCGCCTCATTCGTATGCGAGGCATCCTCCTTATTCAAATCGTCATTCTCCTTATCGAAATTCACACGGAATACGTAACGTACGAAAATGATCGAAAGAATAATACCGATCACGCCCAGCGGATAAGCCACGGCGTAACCCAAGGCGATCGTATTATCAGAAACCCCGTACATATCGGAATAAGCCTGCTGAGCCGCACCTAATCCGGGGGTATTCGTCACCGCCCCCGATAAAATACCCACCATCGTAGGCATCGGAATACCTGTCACGAAATGCAATACCAAAGCCGTAGCCACGCCAAGGAAGACAATTCCACAGGCAAGCATATTCAACGTGATTCCCCCCTGCCTAAAAGACGAGAAGAAACCCGGCCCGACTTGCATACCTACCGAATAAACAAATAAGATCAATCCGAACTCTTTAAAGAAATGAATCACATTGTGATTAACCGTAAACCCGAAATGCCCTAAAATAATACCTACAAACAACACTAAGGTAATCCCAAGCGAAATCCCAAACACCTTTATCTTTCCCAACTGAATGCCGGCGGCAATCACGAAAGATAGTAAAAGGATAGAATGCCCGATACCTTCTCCCCATAATAAGTCGTTTATCCAATCCATGCTAAAATCTTTAAAAATCTTATTACCTATTAATAAAGACGCGAAGTTAGGCATTTACTTTGTGTTTTACAACATAACACCTATATTTACCTTTTAAATTAAAATCTCATGAAAAAGATATATTACATTTTATCAGCATTGTTCCTTTGCGTGGTAGCCACCTCGGCGCAAGAAGCTGGAAAAACGGTAGTTATTAAAACCAATGTAGGTACGATGAAGGCCATCCTGTACGATGATGTGCCTAATCACACCCGTACTTTTATCGAACGGGCGAAACGGGGGGATTTCAACGGGACCTTATTCACCCGTGTCCTGCCGGAGTTTATGATCCAAGGAGGAGCCCCGGATTCCAAGAACGCTCCCGCCGGTGCCAAATGCGGCTTTGGCGATCCTTCCGCCGAGATCCCGCCCGAGATCAACGAGAGGTATTTTCATAAGAAAGGCGCCTTGGCCGCTCCCCGCCAACCGGACGATATCAACCCGCAAAAGAAATCGGATATGTCGCAATTCTTTATCGTGCAGGGGAAGGTCTATCGGGAAACCGAGCTCGATACGTTAGAGCGTACCGCCAACTACCCGGCCCGGCAAAAGGCCCTGAAGGAGTTTTACGCGCCGGTCCGTGCCGAGTTGAATATGATAAAGATGAGTAACAAACGGGAATACCAGAAGCGATTGAGGGCGATCAACGCCCAGATAGACTCCGTTATTCAAGCAACTCCCGGGCATTTGCTATTTACGGACGAGCAACGGAAGGCTTATACCACCGTAGGCGGTTGCCATCATCTGGACGGCACTTATACGATCTTCGGGGAGCTGACGGAGGGGTTCGACGTTCTGGATCAGATCGCCACCCAGCCGAAAGACCAGAATGACCGTCCGAAGAAAGACATCCGCATCCAAAGTATAACGATCGAATAATTCACCACTCCTATGTTAAAGAGAGATTTCATCATGGTACAGATCGAGGAACTGGGCAAAGTGATCGCCCAGATCATCTTCAATCGTAATTCCAACGATGGGGCACGCAAGAACCCCGAGTTAATCCAATCCGTCTACACATCCTTAAAACTGGATAACGATTTCTTGCTGAACACGCCTATCGACGGCATCCGCACTTATCTGGACGGTAATGATTCGTGCGGCCTCCAACGCATGGAGCTGGCGACCAAGACCTTGCTGGAAGAAAGTTTCCTTTTGCCGGAGGCGCAAGGTAAAAAACTCCGGGCAAGAGCGAAAGAGCTATTGGAATATATCCAACGCAACGACACTACGTTCTCGTTGGAACGAGTGGCGTTGCTGGAAGAGATAAATAACTATTGAATAGATTGCGGATCGGTGGTAGGGCCTTCCACGACTAGAAGGCCATTCTCATCGATTCGCATTTTATCGATGAATACGACCCGCTCATCCCCTGTCTTCTGGGTACGCCCGTGGTAAACGCAATACATTTGTTTTCCGTCCTTCGACCAAGTAACGCTATTATGTCCGGTACCCGTGACGATACCGCCTTTTTCCACGTTCTTCTCCAGCACCGGATTATTAGATGCCTTCTCAAACGGTCCTAACGGATGTTCGGACACGGCATATCCCACCGCATAATTCGCCCCGCCGAAATAATTAGCGGAATACATCATATAATACAAGCCGTTGTGACGTAGCATGAAAGAGCCTTCCGTCCAACGACGTCCGACCTCCCCTTTGGTAACCGAGCGACTTTCCCACTCACTTTGCGCATCATCCAATTTCACAGGCGGACGCAGCAGAAGTACGGGTTCCCCAATCACGTGCGTAAGATCCGGAGCGACCTCCACCCCGTAAATCCAGCTTTCCTCAACGGAGTCGAACATGCCTTTCTTCTTTGCCTCATCGGCGATCTCGCTTTCCACCGGATGCTTATAGCAGCAACGAGAATAATAGAGATAGGTACGGCCTTCCTCATCCTCGATCAAGTTCCCGTCGATTACAGGATATCCCGGATCGAACAAAGGAGCATCGGCCAATTCCTTAAATGGTCCGGTCGGCTTATCCGACACAGCTACGCCGATACGGAAATTTTCCTCCTCGTTGGTCGGATTGTTCCGCCAATCCGCGCTGAAGAACATATAGAACTTCCCGTCACGCTCGTACACTTCCGGCGCCCAGAAATTAGCGATCGCCCAAGAATCGGGCGTATTGCCCCGATAAACCTGCCCTTCCGACTTCCAATGGATCAAATCATCGGAAGAATAGGCGCAAAAACCGTCTACAGCGCCGGCACCGGTACCATACATATAATAACGTCCGTCCGAGGCCAACAATACGTATGGATCGCCAAACTGGACCGACAAAGGATTACTGTACGTTAATTCCGGCTCTTCCGCGGCAGACTTCTTTCCCGTACAACCCGCATTCAAACACATAAGAACTCCCAGACAAAGGGATATTCCTATTTTCATACCACTTTTCATTTTTCTTATTTATTGGATTCTAAATTATACACTCCTTCCGCACAACGTTCCCCGTCGATGGCAGCGGATACGATTCCTCCCGCATACCCCGCTCCCTCACCGCAAGGGAAAAGACCTTTTACCGTGACGTGTTGATAGGTATCCCGATCACGGAGGATACGAACCGGAGCGGATGTACGGGTCTCTACGCCGATCATGGTTGCCTCATTGGTCAAGAAGCCTCTAGAGACCTTACCGAAATAACGGAAACCTTCCCGCAGGCGACTGGTCACGAATTCCGGCATCCAAAAATGCAACGGAGAGGCCAGCAGACCCGGTGTATACGAGGAAACCGGTAAATCGAAAGAGTTCTTCTTCCGCATGAAATCATCCATGCGCTGGGCGGGAGCCGTTTGCTTCATGCCTCCGTTTAGCCAGCAGACCTCCTCCAGACGTTCCTGAAAGGCCATCAACGCTAATGGGGAATCCGCATCCACCTTCTCACCATTCCGAAGATAAAGCTCCTCCTGCCCTACCAGTTCGGAATAATCTTCCGGACGGATCTCTACCACCATCCCGGAGTTAGACCAGCGGGAACCCCGGTTAGAAGGCGACATTCCATTTACCACGACCTGCTTAGGTCCGCTCGCCGCAGGAACCACGAAACCTCCCGGACACATACAGAAGGAATAGACGCCCCGGTTATTCGCTTGCGTCACAAAACTATACTCTGCCGCAGGAAGATATTTCCCACGACCTTCTTTCCGATGATACTGGATTTGGTCGATCAATTCCTGAGGATGTTCCAGACGAACACCGACCGCGATCCCTTTCGCCTCGATCTGGATCTGGCGTTCGTATAAATAGTTATAGACATCACGGGCGGAATGGCCGGTAGCTAAGATAACAGGCCCGTAAAAGCTCTTTCCCGTATTCGTCTCGATGCCGATCACCTCGTTCTCTTTCATGATAAAAGCATCCATACGGGTCTCGAAATGTACCTCACCTCCGCATCGCTTGATTTGCTCCCGGATATTCTCGATCACACGAGGGAGCTTATCCGTTCCGATATGCGGATGGGCATCCGCCAAGATAGAGGGACTGGCCCCAAACTGGCAAAAGATATTCAGTATCTTATCTACCGAGCCTCTTTTCTTGCTACGGGTATACAGCTTTCCATCAGAATAAGCGCCGGCACCGCCCTCACCGAAACTATAATTTGATTCTCCGTTCACCTTATGCTCACGACTGATCAAGGCGATATCTTTCTTGCGTTCCCGCACGTCCTTACCTCGCTCGACGATGATGGGGCGCAAACCTAACTCTATCAAGCGCAAGGCAGCGAACAGACCTCCCGGACCGGCTCCTACGACGATCACAGGTTTCCCTGCCGAGACATCTTTATACTCTATCGATTGATATTCCGGCTCGCTGGGCATCTCGTTCATGAAAACACGCAGTTTCACGTTGACAAATATCGTTCGCTGGCGTGCGTCTATCGAACGTTTCAATACACGTACGGCCCGGATATTTTTCGGAGCCTCACCCGTCTCACGGGCTACTACTTGCCTTAGCGATTGCTCATTAACAGCCTCTTCCGGCAATATCCGGAGTTGTAATTCTTTTATCATTGTTTATTATATATTAACCGAATAGTTGCCGGAAGGCTTCCTCCACTTTCTTTACCTGTACGATTTGGATCTTGCTCTTCGCCGTATCGAAACCTTTTAGATTATTATGCGGAATGATAATCCGGGAGAAACCCAGCTTCTCCGCCTCCAAGATACGTTGCTCGATACGGTTGACCGGACGGATCTCTCCGGACAAGCCCACCTCGCCAGCCATACAAACACCCGGCTCGATGCTGATATCCAAGCTAGAGGAAAGGATGGAGCTGATTACCGCCAAATCGATAGCCGGATCATTCACTTTCAAACCTCCGGCGATATTCAGGAAAACATCTTTCTGGATCAACTTAAAACCCGCCCTTTTCTCCAATACCGCCAATAACATATTCATTCGGCGTAAATCAAATCCGGTGGCGCTACGTTGCGGCGTACCGTAAACCGCCGAGCTGACCAAGGCTTGCGTCTCGATCAGGAAAGGACGTACCCCCTCGATAGCGGCGGCGATGGCGACACCGCTCAGTCCCTCATGATTCTGGGTTAATAATAACTCGGATGGATTGCTGACCTCACGAAGCCCGTTCTGGCGCATCTCGTAAATCCCTAGTTCCGCCGTACTGCCGAAACGGTTCTTGATGCTCCGCAAGATACGATACATATAATGCTGATCGCCCTCAAACTGCAACACCGTATCCACGATATGCTCCAATACCTTCGGACCGGCGATACTGCCTTCCTTATTGATATGGCCGATCAATAAGACCGGGACACCGCTTTCCTTGGCGTATTTCAAGATAGCGGCGCTACACTCGCGTACTTGGGAAACACTGCCGGGGGAAGATTCCACGACTTCCGTAAAGATGGTTTGTATGGAATCTATGATCATCAAGTCCGGCTGGATATTGGCCGCTTGCGTAAAAATCTGTTCCAGATGTGTCTCGCATAAGATGAAACAGTTCGGATTATCATGCGATAATCGGTCTGCCCGGAGTTTCAACTGGCGACTGCTCTCCTCGCCCGAGACATATAGGGTTTTCAAGCCTGTCAAGCCCAACACGGTTTGCAAGACCAAGGTAGATTTTCCGATTCCCGGCTCTCCCCCGATCAAGACCAAAGAACCTTTCACCAAGCCTCCGCCGAGGACCCTGTTTAATTCATCATCTTTTAAATCGATACGGGCCTCCTCTTCCGTCGTTATATCACGCAATAACACCGGACGGACCTTATTACCCTCCATAATACCGGGAACCGGCCGCTTCACGGCAGGCTCCTTCGTTACGATCTCCTCCACATAGGTGTTCCACTCCCCACAATTCGGGCATTTACCCAGCCATTTCGGGGAATCAGCGCCACAGTTAGAGCAGACATATACGGTTTTTGTTTTCGCCATTCTATCCTGAATTTGGCGTAAAGATACAAAAAACTACTTTTCCCCTACCACGACGATCTTCTTTCCGATACCGCAGCCCTTCTTAATTTCCGGACTCCCCTTCTCTTTATACAAGAATCCACGGAACATGCCGCCACTGTTATAAGGCATGGCGATATTTCCTAATTTATCCACGGCGATCAGGCCACCATTGCCGGCGTTCGTATTCAATTCCGTATGGATGATATAATCCGCCGCCTGCTCTACGCTCTCCTTAAGGTATTTATAGCGGGCGCACACATCGAACGCCACCGCATGACGGATAAAGTACTCGCCATGCCCCGTACAGGAGACAGCGCAACTGCTATTATCCGCATACGTTCCCGCCCCGATCACGGGCGAATCACCGATACGCCCCCAACGTTTCTTGAACATACCGCCGGTACTGGTCCCGGCCGTTAAGTTTCCTTGCTTATCCAGAACGACACAGCCTACCGTACCGTTCTTCTTACTTTCTTGCTTTAACTTCTCGATCCACTCCATCGTCTTGGGCGTAGCGAAATACATATTGTCTTCTACCATTTCCAAGCCTTGTTCCTTGGCGAATTCCTCAGCACCGGCTCCGCTCAGCATGACATGCGGAGATTTTGTCTTTACGGCATAGGCGGCATTGATCGGATGCTTCACATGTTTTAGGCCGGCTACAGCACCTGCGCTTAAATCCTTGCCTTCCATGATGGAAGCGTCCAACTCAAAAGTTCCCTCCGCCGTACAGGTAGCACCGATTCCAGCGTTAAACAACGGATTCCCCTCGAAGTAATTAATAACGGCCATAACCGCATCCGGCCCCTCGCCTCCCGCAGAAAGGACCTTATCTCCAATCATTAAAGCGGAGTCCAATGCGGCGTAATATTGAGCCGACTTAACCGGATCTTCCTCCAATCCGGCCATCGCCCCCGCACCACCATGTACCACGATTACATACTCCCGGTCTTGCGCAAAAGCAATGGATGACACCATCAAAGCCGTCAAGGCTATCATTTGTTTTAACATGCTATTATATTTAATCATTTATACAATGTTCAAAAATAGAACAAATATCTGAATTATCTTAGAGACATAGACTTATTTCCCGATTTTTATCCGTACATTTACCTCGAACGGTAATCTCTTAAATAATAACATTATGGAAGAATACATCGATTCTATCATAAGAGTGGGAAAGATATTGATCGGAAGCATAATGGTCGTGTTCGTACTCTGGTACATCGTAAAGGATATTGTCAAGGCTTATGGGAAAGATTCGCATGAACCGGATTAAAAAAAGTGCCGTGGCGATATGACCACGGCACTTCTCTTCATTATATCATAGAGAGCTATTTCATTCGTTCGTATACCATACCGGTCCCGGCTGGCTGCCCATGACGAACTCCAATGTCGCCCCGCTCATGATTTGCTCGTGGGTGATATAACTCTTATCATAAGGTTGTCCGTTCAGCTTCACGGATTGGATATAAATATTCTCCGCAGAGACCTCGGGAGCCAAAACCGTAAAGATCTTGCCATTGCCTACATGCATCTTCACCTCCGGGAACAACGGGGAACCGATCTCATATTGGCCGCTGATCGGGTCTACCGGGTAGAATCCCATGGAGCTGAATACGAACCAAGCGGACATCTGCCCACAGTCCTCATTACCGCAAATACCGTCCGGGGCATTCAGATACAAATCATGTAATACCTGAGCCACGTATTTCTGGGTCTTCCAAGGCTGGCCGACCTTATTATATAAGTAGATCACATGATGGCTCGGCTCATTTCCATGCGCATATTGACCAATCATGCCTGTACTAAAGATAGGCAATTCCTCATCTGATTTGGGGACATAGGTAAACATACTATCCAATTTCTCGGCGAAACGTTCCTTACTTCCTACCAATCCGATCAAACCGTCCAGATCTTGCGGCACGGACCAGAAATATTGCCAACCATTGCTCTCGCAAATATCTTCCGTATAATCATCGGGGCTGAAATTAGCGGCAAAGTTTCCTTTCTCATCACGAGGCTGCATAAAGGAAGTAGCCGGATTGTACACATTATGATAATTCTGTGAACGTTTAAAGAATTCGTCGGCGATCTCTTTCTTACCCATCTTCTCGGCCATCTTAGCGATGCAATAATCATCGTAGGCATACTCTAAGGTCTTCGATAAAGACCAGTTCTCCCATTTTTTCGGATCGCTATAAGCCGGTACGTAGCCCAACTTCTTATAATCGCCGATACCCCGATAGTCATCCCGGTTGGCTGTCGCTATACAAGCCTCCAGCGCTTTCTCGGCATTGAAATCACCGATACCTTTCAGATAAGCGTCTACGATAACGGGCACCGCATGATAACCGATCATCATATTCGTTTCCCAGCCATAAAGGTTCCATAAAGGCAAAGCCCCGTTCTGCTCATAGAACTTCAAGAAACCCTTGATCATATCATTCGCCCGTTCCGGCTCCGTATACGTAAACAACGGATGGGAGGCACGGTAGGTATCCCATAAAGAGAAAGTAGAGTAATTCGTCCATCCGTCCGCTTTATGGATTTGCTGATCCGGGCCGTAATAAGAACCATCCACGTCGCTATAGATCGTCGGGGCGATCATGGAATGATACAAGGCCGTATAGAATTTCACCATATCGTCCGTATTCCGGCTCTTCACCTCAATCTTGGAAAGCTGTCGGTTCCAATTCGCGCTAGCCTGCGCTTGATAGTAATCGAAATCATCCTTCGGGGCTTCCGCACGCAAATTCTTTCCCGCTCCCTCCATGCTGACACCAGAGATTCCGGTCGTGACAAGGATTTCCTCATCCTTCTTCGTATTGAAATCGAAACGGGCCACATAGGCCGTACCGATCCAACCTTTTTCCTTGGTCACGATAGAAGTCGTATCCATATGACAAGCCACGAAAGGCTTAGAGAAACGGGTCTCGAAATAAACATGCTGCAAGGGAGACCAGCCTTGGGATAGGCGGTATCCACGGATCGTCGTAGAGTCTACCACCTCGATCTTGGAATCCAAGGTAAAGTCCCAATTCATCGCCTTCTTCAAGTTCAAGAATACCGAAGCCTCGGCCTCCGGGAAGGTATACCGCTGGATACCGCAACGCTCGGTAGCCGTAAGCTCCACGTTAATGTTATAATCCTTCAGCAATACCCGGTAATATCCTGCGGAAGCCGCCTCGTCATTATGCGAGAACGTGGAATAGATTCCTAACGGCGCCGGGGCCTCTTTATAAGGACGGGTCACGGGCATAAAAGAGATATCGTATAAATCGCCTGCCCCCGTACCGGAAAGGTGCGTATGGCTAAAGCCGGCGATCGTCGTATCCGGATAGAAATACCCCGAGATGCGATCCCAACCCGGCAAACCGTTATCCGGGCTCAATTGTACCATACCAAAAGGAACTTGGGCTCCCGGGTAGGTATTGCCGGTAAAATCCGTACCGATCATGGGGTTCACATACTGCGAGTAATCCGCCTCCTGTTTCTTTTCAGGCGTGCAGGCCACGAGTGCCAGCAAAGAGACCGCCAATATAGACATGTGCTTCATGTTATGCAATTCGTTTTGAGTTTGAGCAAACATACATAAATTATTTCGAAAGAGAAACAGTTTACGGCGAAAACTTTCTATTTTCATCGGGGTGAAAATCTTTTTTCATTATGATGAGAATCTTTTTTCATCAAGGAGAAAATCTTTTTTCATCAAGACGAGAATTCGGTGGAATCCTTTAACTTTGTACAAAAACTACGATAACATGGAAGATAAAACATCGACACTTCGTTTGATCTATCCCCAATGGCAAGGTGGGATCGTGAATCATTGGATGCCCGACCTTCCTGCGGACGACGCTTCCAGAGGGTATTACCTAGGAGCTCAATTACTCAATTTCCTTGCGCCTAAAAACTCCCAGAAAACGGTGGAGGTACCCATTTCCTTAGATATAAAAGACAGGGATACCGAATTAGGAATCAGTGCTCGTAGGGTTATACTGGAACAGACAAAAGCCGCTATTGCGTTAATCGAAGAGAACACCCCGGAAAGGATCGTCACCTTAGGAGGCGAATGTTCGGTCAGTGTTGTCCCCTTTACGTATCTGGCGGCTAAATATCCGGATGATACCGCCATTATCTGGATGGATGCCCATCCGGATATAAACCTGCCCTATGATGAGTATAAAGGATACCACGCTATGGCTCTTACAGCTTGTCTAGGAATGGGTGATGAGGAGATCATCCATCTATTACCCGGAACATTCAAGCCATCAAATGCGTTGATCGTAGGTCTGCGCTCATGGGACAAGGGTATGGAAGAGCGTCAAAAGGAGTTAGGGATAAAAGGATTATCACCGGAAGAAGTGGCGGCTGATAGCTCGCTTATCCTCAAATGGATGAAAGGGACTGGTACCTCCAAGGTTGTTATCCATTTCGATATGGATGTCATTGATCCGGCGGATATGATAGCCGGGGTCGGCGTAGAATCGAACGGCATGAAAATAAACGAGGTAGTACGTGTCATCAATGACATTGCGTCCGAATACGACCTAGTAGGACTTACCGTCGCCGAACCTATGCCACGGATAGCGATTAAGCTTAGGAATATGTTGAGTCAATTACCTCTGTTAAAAGCTTAAGAAATCAGATTGCCGTTCCGGTATTCTGATGGTGAGACTTTCAGCAATCGTTGCACGTAACGGCTGAAAAAAGACAAAGAAGAGAAATTCATGTTATCGGAGATCTCTTTTAACAGTAGCTTCTTGTCTGAGAGTAAGTGGGTAATCCGAGCGATGGTGAAGCGATCAATCCAGTAATTGGCCGTAAATCCACTGGCTTTCTTACAGACTTCCGTAAGGTATTTAGGGGTAATACAAAGTCGTGAGGCGTAATAGGATACTTCCCGATGGACTTGATAATCCCCGTTTTTTAACAGGCTTATGAATCGCTGCATCAGCACCGCATTTTGTTCCGACACTGACGGGGACTCATAAATACGGGCATGGAAATCGTAAAGATCGAGCACAAAGGTTTTAGCGAGGCTACCGATCAATTCGTCATGAAAACGGTGCGTGTTGTCCGTAAGCCGCCTGCGGATGAGTTCGATATCTTCCATAAATATCCGCTGTTCCCGTTCGGTGAGCGTCATAACCGGATTACGGAGCAATGTCAGCTTTCCTATCACGTCGTAGTCATTCTGGGGTATATTCTTAAGAGAGAAACTGTTCGAGATATAAAGTACCGTTGCATGGAAGTTGTCACTTATTTCTATCCTAGATATAAGTTCATTATGGGTAAATATAACACAATCCCCTTTCTTCATCCGAAACCATTCGCCTGCCATCAAGAATGAGGCTTCGCCCGCATGACAAAGCGCATGGGTACAATACAGGTCAATGCCCTCGGAAGCCATACCGTCGAAGTTATCGGCAAATAGAATGTCCGTGTCCATACTGAGTTTCCTTTTCTACAATACAAATGTACGTAAAAACACGATATAAAAAATAAGCCCCGGGCTCAACAACCGAAAAAAGTGAAAATAGCACCGACTTTTATTTATCGCCTTATCCGCTTATCGATATAACTTCGCGACTATAACTTAAAACAATAGAATCATGAAGAAAAGAATGATTGGTAATCTCGAAGTCTCCGAGATCGGTATGGGATGCATGGGTTTCTCACATGGATACGGCAAGGTCCCAGAGGAAACTTACAGCATAGAGGCTATCCATAAGGCGTATGAATTTGGTTGCACATTTTTCGACACGGCTGAGGCCTACGGCGATGTCATGTTCTATCCCGGGCATAACGAGCATCTGCTCGGCAAAGCAATCGAAAGTTATCGCAAAGAGATCGTATTGGCTACCAAATTACACCTACGCACGGAAGAATTGACAGATGGCACGAGTGTTTATGAGGCTGTCCGAAAACATCTGGAAAAGTCAATGAATAACTTGCGTACGGATTATATGGATCTTTATTACCTCCATCGCATCAACACGGCTGTTCCTTTCGAGGAAGTGGCCGAAGCGATGGGCCGGCTTATCAAGGAAGGTCTTATCCGTGCATGGGGATTGTCTCAAGTAGGTGTAGACACATTGGCAAGGGCACATGAGATAACGCCCGTCACCGCAGTACAGAACCTTTACTCCATGCTGGAGCGTGACTGCGAAAAAGACATCTTTCCGTATTGCCTTGAACATCATATCGGCGTAATCCCGTTCTCCCCGATCGCAAGTGGTTTCCTTTCGGGTAAGATCAATGCAGATACACAATTTGAAACAGCAGATGATGTACGAAAATGGGTTCCACAGTTAAAAAAGGAGAATATGATCGCCAATCAGCCCATATTGGATGTTTTAGCCAGATACGCGACAAAAAAGAACGCTACTAACGCCCAAATATCGTTAGCTTGGATGCTTCACAAGTACCCTAATGTAGTACCTATTCCCGGCTCGAAGAATCAGGGACGCATCCTTGAGAACCTTGGCGCGACAAACGTGAAGTTAACGGATGATGAGTTTGAGGCATTAGAGACCGCCCTTGACGCTTATGCGGTTCATGGCCATCGTGGACACATAGAGACCGAGCAGACCGGCTTCGGCTTGAATTGGAAAAAAACAAAAGATTAAAAGAGATAAATTATGAAAACAGTAAAATTGAACAACGGCGTAGAAATGCCGATCTTGGGTTATGGTGTATATCAAATAGCCCCCGAGGAATGTGAACGTTGCGTATTGGATGCTATCAGCGTAGGCTATCGCTCCATAGACACGGCACAAGCGTACTATAACGAGGAAGGTGTAGGCAAAGCCATAAGTAAATGTGGCGTACCTCGCGATGAATTGTTCATCACCACAAAAATATGGGTGACCAACGCCGGAGAGGAGAAGGCGAAAGCCTCCATCGATGAGTCTCTGCGCAAATTACAGACCGAATATGTTGATCTTCTGCTCATTCACCAGCCTTTTGGCGACTATTATGGAACATACCGTGCCATGGAAGAGGCTTACCATGCAGGGAAAGCCCGGGCCATCGGCGTAAGTAACTTTTACCCGGACCGTTTTATCGACCTAGCGGAACATGTAAAAATAAAACCCGCAGTGAATCAAGTGGAAACACACGTCTTCAATCAGCAAGTGAAAGCAGAGGAAATCATGCGGGAATATGGTACACAAATCATGTCATGGGCCTCTTTCGCAGAAGGGCGCAATAACTTTTTCACGAACGGGATATTGACGGGAATCGGACAGAAATATAATAAATCCGTGGCGCAAGTCGCCTTACGCTTCCTCATCCAACGCAACATAGTCGTTATCCCCAAATCCACGCATAAAGAACGGATGGCAGAGAACTTCGACGTATTCAGTTTTGAACTTTCGAAACAGGACATGAATGAAATCGCAAAGTTAGACAAAGCCCAAAGCCTGTTTTTCTCACATTATGATCCGGAATTGGTACGGTTCATATTGAGCCTAGAGAAAAACAGATAAACAAGGCCTACACAAAAAGAGGCGTAATCCGTTATGGGTCACGCCTCTTTTATATTACATTATTATAACTTTCGGGATTTATTCCTCATTATTATCTTCCTCATCCTCATTCTCCTCGTCTTCTTCCTTTGGGGCTTTTTTCACGAAGAACGCACTCAACTCATACAAACCGTAGAGCGGTAAGAATACGATACTTAACGTAAACGGATCACTACTTGGAGTGATGAACGCCGCGCCAACTAACAAGCCGACAACAGCATGCCGTCTGTATTTATGAAAGAACGAGCGGTTTAGCAACCCTATCTGAGATAATAGCCAAGATACCAATGGCATCTCAAATACGATTCCCATCACGAATATTAACATCAAGAAGTTATCCATGTAAGAATCAAGGGATACCTGTTCCGTAATGGCGGCACTCAACTCGTAAGTCGCCAAGAAACGTAGTGTCATCGGGAACACCAAGAAATAACCCACTGAGCATCCGATAAAGAACATTATCGTTCCGAACAAGAATACCCAACGTACATTTTTCTTCTCATTCTCGTAGAGAGCCGGACTTACGAACTTCCAGATCTCCCACATCAAATAGGGGAAAGTCAATAATAACGCCAACCAGAAAGAACTTGTCATATGCGTGAAGAACTGGGAAGCCAGTTTGATATTGACAATGTTCACATGGAACGTATCATTACAAAAGTCCGGGAGAAAAGAAAAATGAGAACTAATCTTACACATTTCCCGATAGACGATGAAATCGGAGCTACACGGGGCCATCACGACATTATCGAACAGCCACGGCATGACCGAGAACCCGGCTATAGCAAAAACAAAGAGCGCTAAAACAGAACGAAATAAAGTCCAACGAAGTTCTTCTAGGTGATCCCAGAATGACATTTCTTCTTGTTGCATCTTCCTTTACTTCTTTTCCGTATCGTCTAATTTGATATCGTCTTCCAAACCTTTTACACCGTCCTTGAAATTCTTCACACCCTTACCGATACCTTTCATCAGCTCAGGAATCTTCTTACCACCGAAAAGTAACAACACAACAATGGCGATGATCACGATCTCGCCAGTACCTAAGTTTCCTAAAAATAGTAATTCATTCATGATATTATAATATTAGTCATTAATATTCTCGTTTCTATGGGGGCAAAGATACAATTTGTAATGAATAGTAGCCTCATTATTCCAAATTTATTACCTTTGCACCGTCTTAAAAAACTGAAATTAGAAAAAAATTAGAAAGATGAAAGCGTACGTATTTCCCGGTCAGGGGGCACAGTTCGTAGGTATGGGCAAAGACCTCTACGATAATAATCCTCTTGCTAAAGAGATGTTTGAGAAGGCTAACGAGATCCTTGGTTTCCGTATCACGGATTTAATGTTTGCCGGAACAGACGAGGATCTGAGACAAACCAAGGTTACTCAACCAGCGATCTTCTTACACTCTGTCATTCTCGCGAAAACATTAGGTGATCAATTCCAACCGGATATGACCGCAGGTCACTCATTAGGAGAATTCTCTGCCTTGGTAGCTGCCGGAGCATTGTCTTTCGAGGACGGCTTGGTATTAGTTTCCAAACGTGCCATGGCTATGCAAAAGGCTTGCGAGGCAACTCCCTCTACAATGGCCGCCGTATTAGCCTTGCCAGATGCGACGGTTGAGGAAATTTGCGCGAGCATCAAGGACGAGGTAGTGGTTTGCGCTAACTATAATTGCCCGGGCCAATTGGTAATCTCCGGCTCTATCCCCGGTATCGATCAGGCTTGCGAGAAGTTATTGGCCGCAGGCGCTAAGCGTGCCTTGAAGTTGAAAGTAGGTGGAGCGTTCCATTCTCCATTGATGGAACCAGCTCGTACGGAGTTGGCTGCCGCTATCGAGGCTACGACGATCAATAAACCTTCTTGCCCGGTTTACCAGAACGTAAGCACGAAAGCCGAGACTTGCCCGGAAACAATTAAGACTAACTTGATCGCCCAGTTAACCGCCCCGGTACGTTGGACCCAAAGCGTACAAAACATGATCGCCGATGGCGCCACTCATTTTATCGAGCTAGGCCCGGGTGCCGTTCTTCAGGGATTAGTTAAAAAGATCAATAAGGAAATGACTACGGAAGGTATGCAATAATTTACCTTTCAATGTAATAGGATAAAAGTCCGAAAAGGATGGAGGGTGATTTCCCTCGTCTTTTCCGGACTTTTTTATATACGATGATGATTCGAAAAGATCTTGAATGCTAAACTAATCAAAGGCCAACGTTGTTTTATACTATAAACACAATTCAGCATATAGAAAATGGAAACAGTACAACAGAAAAATAGGATCCTCCTACTTTGGCCGGATGGAGCGCCCACTAGTAATGGATTGGCCGGCGTAGAATTGGAGGATGCCCCGAATGCCATATCCAATATATCGAACCCTTCCCTATTGGTTTATCCGGCGACGAAGCCGAATGGCAAGGCGATCTTGATGTGTCCGGGTGGCGGACTTTCCAAGATTTCGATCGGACATGAGGGGCGTGATATGGCCGCATGGTTTAACGCGCAAGGCATTACCTATGCCGTATTGAAATACCGGATGCCGAACGGACATAGGGAAGTCCCTCTGGACGATGTTCGCCAAGGTCTCCGCATCCTCCGTAATTACTCGGAAGAGTGGAAGATTACGAAGGTCGGTGTCATGGGTGCCTCCATAGGCGGTTATATCGCCGGGCATGCCGCAATATTCGGGGTAGACGACGCACGTCCGGATTTCCAAATACTCCTTTATCCGGTTATCAGTATGCTACCTCATTTAACGCACCTTAAATCGAGGGAACGGCTATTAGGAGCGAATCCCACGCATGAAGAAGAGGAAGCTTTCTCTCTGGAATTACACGTAAACTCACTGACACCTCCCGCCTTTATAGCGTTGGCTTCGGATGACGAGGCGATTAGCCCGGAGAATAGCGTGCTTTATTATCTCGCTTTGCTGAAGAACAAAGTGTCCGCCTCCTTGCATATTTACCCAAAGGGCGGCCATAGCTTTGGATTCAGGGACAGCTTTATCTTTAAGCATTTATGGACTGAGGAATTGGAGAAATGGTTAAGTATGATCGAATAAGAGACTCGGGTTAAAACCCGAAGTCTCCATGATCCTCGTCCGGTGTCTCCTCCTCCGTTCCTTTTATATAAATAAAGTCATCTCCCTTGCGAATGCAAAAAGAGGCCGGTATTTTCTCACCCAAACGTTTCAAGGATTTTTGATCTTTCACGTAAATCAAGGCTTGATAATCATCGGTCTTCCTATCTCCGACGAACCAGACTCCCGTGAACGGGCAATCTTCCAGCAATTCAGCCAAAGACGTACTGGCGCTTGAGACAGAGATCGGGCCTCGCAAATATTTTACCGCACCCGAATAAGGGGAACGAATCCCAAGGACCTCCGGGATTTGAGGAGCCTCCTTACCATCCATCGGTAAATAAAGGCGGATCAATTCATCTACCGCATCCTTAGCGGCCGAGGAACCGGAAGGGAAAACCACCGATACATACTTATTCCCTACCACGGCTTGTAACTGATAGGGTGACAAACAATCAATACATCCCAAGGCGTCAGTCCGTTCGCATTTGAATATATGCAAAGAGTAAATACCAAACGCATCCTCGGGGCTAGGCATCTCGTAAATCTCTAGGGTATAATCCTCTCCTTTGTAAACGACATCTCTTGCCGTTAGCCGGAAAACGCCATACTCCAAGAACTGCTCGGCACCCCCATTCATGAAACCGTAAAGCCCGGAACCGGTAAATACACGCTCCCGCTTTACCTGCACTCCATCCTGTGCCCATAACAGAACCGGAAAGCAAAGAAAGAGACAACAACGTATCAAACCTCTCATAAATCAATCTCCTTTAAATCCACTTTACTTCGGTCGGCAATCCCGAGCTTTATCTCTTCCGCCAATTCCAAGAAACGCCGGCTACCGGGCTTTTCCTGTTTCTGTATCCCCTCCTCGATCCGCTTAGCGAGTACCATATCGAAACCGACACTATCCACGGCTACCGCATCCGAGCCGAGCAGCAACGCATTGTATTGGCAAATGAACTGGGGATTGGCCTCCGGGCCACCCTCAAAACAGCCTTTCAGCGCATCCACGATGTTCAATACCACCTTATCACGAAGAGGCGGGAAAGCACAAGCATAAGCGCAGGTCTCATGCCATAATTCTTTATGAAGCCTGCTCGTATTCGAGATAGATCCGAACGCTAGGTTCTTCATGCAGGAAGTGATCGAGACTCCGGCGTTTTTCAATACAGGGATATTGATGATCTTAGTCACCATTTCCGTACAGATCTTAGAGAAATAAGACTCCTCTCCCGAGTTAATCATATAGGGCATCGTGTAGGCATCGTATTCCTCCACTATAGCCGCCCGGAAATATTGACTGCGGTCGATACGGTTCTCTCCGTAATACTTTCCATCGGCATCGATATAACTACCGTTCTCGTCTTGATATTCCGTTCCAAGTATACGGATACCGGGATAATTCTCCTCCGTAAAGCCGGACTCTTTTAAATCGACCTCACGACGATCCCAGATAATAAGATTCTTCCGGGGAATGCCTGCTTCATCCAATTGCTTGATAACGGATTGGGTGACCGCATGTGAAGTAGACAAGAGCTTTCCCGCTATCGGATTTACTTTCAAGCCAATGACATCTTCCGGCCCGACGAAGCACAGCCAAGCCGCTTTCAGATCACTCTCGCCGGTCAGATATAACATTCCGGATTTAAGCATCTCGTAGGCTACGACCTCAGATGGTTTACCATCCACGACACAATGGGCGGAATTCATCTTGACTACTTTTCCGGGGTATTTACCCGGCATGGAATATTCGTTACGAGGAATAGCCAATGCCTGTTTCACATTGGTTTGGGGCTTCATCTTCTCCGAAGCCAAAGAAGAGGCCGCTTTTGCCACGGGAGTAAGCGCTGCCCCTACACCGCCTAAAGCGATAGATCGAAAGAAGTTACGTCTTTTCATGGAGATATAGGTTCACATTATATTCGCACCAAAGATAATGAAATATATCCATAAAAAACGGTGCCACACAAGTAAATGCGTGACACCGAAAAAGTATATATAAAACAGACCAAGTAGGTTCACTATTTAGCGTTCCACCAAAGTGGAGTAGTCGTCAAGTCCGGGCCGCCCAAAAGCTGGAGAGCTTGCGCATAACCCGCTTGATTATTCGTTTGGATATTCGCCGGATAGCGGTAACGCTTCGGGTAGAAATCCCAACGGCATTCCTTGGAGGTAGCGACCGTTAAAGGAACTTGATTCAATGGGTTGTAATCCTTCTCTACCGCTTGGTTCTCGAAGAAAGGAAGACCTAAACGACGATGATCGCTCCAAGCCTCTTCCGGCAACCAAGGAACTTGCGCTATATATTTCTGGGTGATAATCTTCGTCAGAGCGTCATTATTATAAGCGCCATTCCGGTAGATCGAGTTATGGGGATATTCATACGTACGGCTTTTTACCTCCTTCGTATATGGGTCCGTATAACGGATCGTATACGATTTCGCCTCTGTCGTATGGTCGAAAGCGACGGAAGTACCTACACGGTTGTATTTCTGAGACGATAGGTAATCGCCGACTTGACTCAATAAGCCATGATACTCAAAACTAGCCGTAACACCAGACTCATAATTGGATTTAGTCGTTCCCGGAACTTTCCAACCTTTCACCGCAGCCTCCGCCAACAAGAAGTAACTTTCCCACGGGCCGAAGAAGACACGCCTATTGGTACTCATTCGATATTGTTTGGACATAGAGGGATAGTTATAATTCTTACCAGTCAGCTCACTTACCAGACCGGCTTTCACGTCCCATTCTCCGGCGACCCAAGTGCCCCACGTATATTTCGGATCGATCGTCAACATATTCTGGGTATTATCCGCCGGATTCTTCAAGTGAACCGGCTTCACCTCGCTGGCCGCACCGATATAATCGGAATAAACCACACCATCATCCCAGCCCACTACACTAAACAACTTCGGGGCACGGGGATCTACATATTGAGGTATACCGTCGAAATAGAAACCGGCGCACGGATCATTCGTCGTCAGCGGGAAGTGCTGGTTCAAATACAAACCTTGATAATCGTACGGATTCTTCAAATGGCTTTTTAAAGAGTCCGGCAACGGAAATTCCTGTCCACCCAAACCAACTACCAAGTTCTTAAACGTCACGGACATTGCCTGCCCGTTCCAAGGACGAGACATCACGCTCGTCAGCTCATCCCATCCCTCTTTCTCCTGCACGGAAGCGATATCGGTTGGCTCGGAAATAAATGTCTTAGAGGCGGCATCCTCAAATTCCGCTTTCGCTAAGGCAGGATCGACAGCCGAGATACGCATCGCCAAACGCATACGCAAGGAGTTGGCGTACTTCTTCCATTTCGCGATATTTCCCGCGTAGAAAGCATCCTCGTTAGCCATAGCGGACATATCCAAGGAGGGGTCTAACGCAGACTCAGCCTCCCGTAACTCTTTCAATATAAATTGATAGATAGCCTCTACACTATCGTACTCAGCCGGTACACCGGAGAAAGCGGCCAACGCAGGGATCGGCCCGAAACCGTCAGCTACTTCCGAGTTCAAGTAAGCACGCCAGATACGGGACATCTGGATCACGTTCTTATAATAAGGATAGGTATCCGCTTCCCCATTGGCAACCATCTGCTCTCCTAACTGGATCGCTTTGGTCACTTGGTTCAGCCAACCCACGGCGTAATCGTTACTCAAGTAGGTAGTACTATAATCATTGTTATCCGTACCGATCGTAAAACCACTTCCCCTATTGAAGCGGGAAGCACGGTCCCAGTACAAGATAAAGATACGCTCGGCGATCTCCGGGTTCATCTGGTCTCCCATGATAGAGGCATTCAGGAACCATTGGGGCTTTACCTTATCCTCTCCCACAAGATTCGGGTCCTCATTGATCTCCTGAAAGTCATTACAGGAAGAAAGAAGAGCAGCCACCGATACCAGTCCGGTAAAAAGTATATTTCTTGTTTTCATCTTCATCATTTTTATCGTAATTCAAATTATCATGTATTCCATTAGAATCCCACGGTTACGTTAAACGTATAGGAACGGCTGGTTGGCGCGGCTCCATTCTCGAATCCGGTAGCGTTGGTATTCGTGGCGGCAACAGACTCAGGGTCGATACCCGGCAAGTTATAATGGATCATCCAAACATTGTTGCAAGTAGCGGATAGACGTACACGCTGGAAAGGCGTTTTCTTCAACATCTGTCGATTGAACTCGTAGCCAAACGTGATATTACGTAAACGGATATTGGTGGCGCTATAGGTATAAACCTCTGGCAAACCATAATTTCCGGTAGACCCAATACGCTCCCAATAGTTCTGGGGAGTGACGGCGACCGTATTCTCCGCATAACCACTGCCCTGTTGAACCACGGTATTCGGTACCACGAACTCGGCACGATCACCATTCACGACTGTTCCGGCGGCGTTACCCCGGGTATACAGGTTGGAGGCTGTCGCCGAATAGATGCTACCGCCGATACGGAAGTCTACCAAGAAGCTTAGGTTAAAACCTTTATAAGAGAAATTATTGGTCCAACCCATCATCCAATTCGGACTCTGGTTTCCTACTTTCGACTTCTCGGTAGAGATCAAAGGCAAACCGTCATCACCTACGACGATCTTTCCATAGTGAGGACTATTCTCATCGGTCACACGCATAAAGGTCTGCCCGTAGATCTCACCATAATAACCACCTACCGGAGCTACGATCTGGATAGCGTCGAACGTCTTTATATCATATAGATTCACGCCCTCGTATAATTCTTTGATCTTATTCCGGTTCAAGGAGAACTGCGCCGTAGAGCTCCAGCTCAATCCGGCGGGATTGTCTAGAATCGTACCGTTCAAGGAGATCTCCAAACCCTCGTTCTGAATGTTACCCGCATTAATCTTACGGGAAGCATAGCCGGAGAACGGATCCATCGGTAAATCTAGTAACTGGCGGGTAGCGTTGGACTTATACCAAGCGGCATCCAAGCCTAACCGGTTATTGAAGAAACGGATATCGAAACCGGCTTCCCATGATTTAATCAACTCGCTACGTACGTCCGAGTCATAAAGTACCTTACCCGGTTTCGCTGTCGTATTCCCGTTGGGATCCTTGCCTACAGAGAAGAAGTTATATAATTGATACGGATCCAAATCGTTACCAACCTCGGCGAAGGAGGCACGTACCTTAGCGAAAGAGAACCAATCCGGCATACTTCCGCCAATCTTCGGCAACATATCGGAGATCACTGCGGAGAAGCTGACAGACGGATAGAAATAAGAGCGGTTGGCTTTCGACATCGTAGACGACCAATCGTTACGTGCCGTAACATCCAAGAACAGATAACCATCCCAGTTCAACTGCAACGACCCGTACAAGGAATTCATACGACGGCGGATCAACTCGGAAGTGACTGTCGGTTTATTCACGCCATTATTCAGCGAGAACAAGTTCGGCACCAACAACTCTCCGGCGGAAGCGTTCATCTTATTACGCTGCTGGAGCATCAAGTTACCACCGAAAGTAACGAAGCCTCCCAGCCGATCGATCAAGTTATCCTTCCGGGCCGTAGCCAAGAAACTGAAGTTATTCTCATAGAAGGTTTCCGATCCCTCGGTATACAGACCTCTCGGACTGGTATTACCACCGGCATATACTTTCTCGCTCTTCGTCGTGGTATAATAATCCGTACCACCTCTCAACTCGATATCGAACCAATCGGTCGGGGCATATTTCAAGGAGATATTTCCTAACAAACGGTTACGGGTATCCTCGTTCTGGCGATAACGGGTCACCCAATAAGGGTTCTCCTGCGGATTCTTGGAGGCGTCATACCAAATCATATTGCCTTGCTCATCCACGTCATCCTCAAACTCACGGATATTCAAGGAACGAGGCAGGTTATAGATCGTATTGAAAGCATTCGAAGGGTTCACGCCCTGAATCGGGCGGTTATGTGCGTTTTGATTGATATAATTCACCTTGGCATCTACTTTCCACTTCTCCGCCTCATCTAGGAAAGTAGTGGCACGCAAGGTAATATTCGTCTTGTTTAGTTTTGAGCGTGGGGTGATGCTAGCATCGTCGGAACGGTTTACGGAGGCGAATACCGCCGTACCCTTTATGTTCTGCTGGAAGCTGACACCCTCGTTAAAGGAGGTTCCGGTGCGGAAAAAAGCGTCGATATTATCATAAGTATGCAGAGGGATTTGGTTGCCTCTCCAATCGGTTACCATTTGTCCCGTGGCTTTCGGTCCCCAGCTAAGGCGGGATTGGTTATCGTAAACGCCCACGGAGCCTTGTCCGAAGTCGTTCTGTAAATCAGGTTTCAGGAAAATCGTCTCGGCGGTGATACCGGCGTTGATCGTAATACCGAGTCCCTCGTTCTTACGTCCGGACTTGGTAGTGATCAAGATCACGCCGTTACCGGCACGTGAGCCATAAAGGGCGGCGGCGGAAGCACCCTTCAATACCGTCATGGACTCGATATCTTCCGGGTTGATATCCGAAAGACCGTTACCCATATCCGCTCCGGAGTTACCCCATACATCATCCACGCCACCGGTGAAGTTATCCATCGGGGTGCCGTCTACGACAATCAAGGGCTGGTTGCTACCCGTCAAGGAGTTATTACCACGAAGTACGATCTTAGAGGACCCTCCTACGCCATTGCTTGAACGGACGATCTGCAAACCGGAAACCTTACCGGAAAGGGAGTTCGCCAAGTTCGGCTCACGGGAGGCCAAGAGGTCGTCCCCTTTCAACTCCTGCATGGCATAGCCCAAGGCTTTCTTATCCCGTTTCATGCCCAAGGCAGTCACCACCACCTCATCGAGTTTCTGGGTATCTTCCACGAGTTTAACCGTAATCTCGGACTGGCCGGTATATGGGATGTCTTGCGAGGTATAACCGATAAACGATATCTGTATGATATCCCCTTTCTTCACGTTATCCAAAGTAAAATGTCCGTCCAAGTCGGTCATGGTACCATTGGTAGTTCCTTTCACGATTACGGACGCCCCGGTAACGGGTCCTAAGGCATCCTCAACTATTCCCGACACCTTTGCGTTTTGCTGGGAAATGTCAACCCTCGGAATCCCGGGCATAGGCGTGGCGTATAAGTTTCCCGAGAACCCAAGCGCCCCTACTAACAGGATTAAGCTGACTGGTCTGAATCTTTTCAACATAACTACTGTTTTTTGTTTATTTTGATAGACAATGTTTTAGTTTTTGCGTCAACGAATGTCATTTATCCTGTATAAACATAAAAAGGGCAGATATGTTTTGAGTTTAACATATACAAAAGGTAACTGGTGAGAAGACCGCAACTACTCTCTCCTTACATACAAGACTAATAATAGCCATCCTCATCAATATCCATAAAAATCTGATTTACAAAGACTTTATCCAAAAGATAACCAAACCGTAAAAGAGGCAGGAAGCCGTTAGTTATTCACTTCCCAAGCCGTTAGTTATTCACTAGGGGTAGCCGTAAGCTTACGACTCGACAAGCCGTTAGTTATTCACTTCAGAAGCCAATAAAAGTTCCAGTTTACCCATACAAATCACTACAAAAAAGAAGGCGTACCGACATTTACATCGATACGCCCTTTTCTCGTAAGAATATTATTCTCTAGAATTTCCGATCAGTTACAATACAAAGTAGTCAAAAGACAAGAAGTAGATATCGCTATTTTACATAAGGTCTAATAAGCATAAATAGTAATCGTAAAATTTTAAAGTTTAACATTAAAAACATAAATCCTCACGTTGAATGAAAATACATCCAAACGTGAGGATTCCTTTTTATTTTGCAATGAAAATACTACTTATCTCACTTCATATTCCACCATAAAGAAGTAGTCGTCATGTTCGGGCCTCCAAGTCTTTCAAGTGCTTGATTGTACCCTTCCAAGTTATTAGTTTGAAGAACTGCCGGATAACGGAGACGTTTCGGATAGAACTCAACCTTACACTCCTTACAGGTAGCAGGAGTCAATAAAACTTGAGTCATCGGGTTATAAGCGGCTTCTACTGCCTGATTCTCAAAGAACGGCAAACCTAAACGACGGTGATCAGACCATACTTCCAAAGGCAACCATGGGTTCTGAGCAATATACTTCTGAGTAATAATCTTAGTCAACGCATCGTTATTGTATTGACCAGCCTTATAAATCGTATTCTTCGGATATGTATAAGTCGTTGTCTTATTCTGTTTTGTATACGCATCGTAATAATTGATCGTATAAGCCTTAGCCTCTTCCGTATGATCGAAAGCAACAGATGTACCTACACGGTTATAAGCCTTAGATTGCAAATACTCTGAAAGTTTATCAGATACGCCATTATACTCGAAGCTGGCGGCGATTCCCTTCTCGTAATTCTCCTTAGCTGTTCCCGGAACATTCCAACCATAGACAGCGGCTTCCGCCAACAAGAAATAGCTTTCCCACGGACCAAACCATACACGTTTGTTTGTACTCAAACGATATTTTTTAGCTAGAGAAGGAAAATTATAACTATTACTTAAATAATCCCCAACTAGACCTGTTTTGTCGTTCCAGTTTCCAGCAACACAAGTAGTCCATGTATATTTCAACGGAAGAGTAATTTTTGGGGCTGTAACATTTTGTCCAGAAAGCGCATCAGTATAGGTTCCTCCCGGAAATACTATCGTTTCTGTTACATCTGAAGCCGACCCTATATAATTAGAGTAAACCTCTCCATCATCATACCCTGTTATACTATACATTTTTGGAGCACGAGGATCTACATATTGCGGAATACCATCAAAATAATAGCCAGCACAAGGATCGTTCGTCGTAGTTGGAAAATGCAAACTGATGTTCTGCCCTAAATAAGTATAAGGATCTTTTAGGTGAGACTTCAATTCTGATGGAACATTAAACTCTGTACCACCTAAACCTACGACTAAATTGCTGAATGTTGTAGAAAGAGGTTGAGCATTCCATGTTCTAGACATTACTCCTGTCAGATCATCCCAACCATCTTTTTCAGCCACTTGAGCAATATCTGTCATATCCTTGATAAACTCGCTTTTTGCTGCATCCTCGAACTCAGATTTAGCTGTCGCAGGGTCAACTGCACTTAAACGCATCGCCAAACGTAAACGCAAAGATCCTGCATATTTTCTCCAATTAGCAGTTTTACCTTGATAGAATGGATCATAATCTTTAACCTCACTCATGTCAATGTTATCGTCCAATTTCGCTGAAGCTTCTTTCAATTCTTTCAAGATATATTTATAAATCTCGTTTTCTGAAACATACTCCGCTGGTTCTCCTGTGAATTCAGAAAAAGCAGGCATTGGACCAAAATTATCTGTCAATTCAGAGATTAAATATGCTCTCCAAATACGTCCCATTTCTACGATATTCTTATAATGAGGATATAGGTCTCCTTCAGCTTCCAATCGAGAATTAGCCATTTTAATAGCTTGATTTACACGATTTAGCCAACCCACACCATAGCTATTATTTTGAAAATAAAGAGAATTGTAATCATCATTATCAGAACCGATAGTAAAGCCACTACCACGATCGAAGTGAGCTGCACGTTTCCACATTAGCACAAAAATACGCTCTGCGATTTCAGGGTTCATTTGTGCTCCTATAATTGAATTATTGAGGAACCACTGAGGTTGAACCTGAGTATCCTCTGCTTTATTGGGATCATGATTTAAATCCTCAAAATCACTACATCCTGTAGCTAAAGAGGCCAATGCTAATACTCCCAGCGCTAATATATTTTTTGTTTTCATATCTTAGTCCTTAATATAATTAGAATCCAACAGTTAAGTTAAATACATATGAGCGGCTTGAAGGCGCACTGCCATTTTCAAAACCAACAGCATTCGTATTTGTAGCAGATACAGATTCAGGATCGATACCAGGAAGGTTCGAATGAATCATCCATACATTGTTGCAAGTAGCAGATAAACGTACTTTCTGGAACGGAGTATTTTTCAATAAATCTTTCTTGAAAGTATATCCTAGAGTTACATTCCTCAAACGAATATTTGTAGCGTCATACGTAAATACTTCCGGCAAACCATAGTTACCCGTAGAAGCAATACGTTCCCAATACTTTTGTGGAGTAACCTCTACTGTATTTGACACATATTCATCTCCTTTTTTCATCACAGAATTAGGTACTACAAAATTAGCACGCTCACCATTAATTACAGTTCCGGCAGCATTACCATTCTTATGTAAATTAGATGTAGTAGACGAATAAATTTCGCCACCGATACGAAAATCGATCAAGAAGCTCAAATCAAAGCCCTTATAAGAGAAATTATTTGTAAAACCTAACATCCAATCCGGATTCTGATTACCTATTAATTCCTTATCCGTAGTAATTAAAGGAAGTCCATCTTCTCCCACCACAATCTGTCCATTATGGCGTACAAACTTTTGTCCATAGATATCACCATACTTTCCACCTACGGTTGCTGCGATTTGTAAGGCATCAACGGTCTTAATATCATAAACAGATACACCTTCCGTCAATTCAAGGATCTTACTTCTATTCAAAGAGAAATGAGCTTGCGCATTCCAATTAAAGCCATTTGGATTCTCGAAGATACTTCCATTTACCGAGACTTCTACACCTTGATTCTGAATATTACCTGCATTGATCTTACGACTTGTATATCCATAAAACGCATCCATCGGAATATTCAGTAATTGATTTGTAGCATTCGATTTATACCAAGCGGCATCCAATCCTACTCGATTATTAAAGAAACGAAGGTCAGCACCCACCTCCCAAGACTTAATCAGCTCACTACGAACATCTGCATTAAAGTATGTATCTCCAAAACTTGCTACCGTATTTCCATTCGGATCTTTGCTTACAGAAAGGACATTATACAATTGATACGGGTCCAAATCATTACCAACCTCAGCGAAAGAAGCACGTACTTTAGCAAAACTGAACCAATCCGGCATTGATCCACCATTTTTTTGAATCATATCGGAAATTACGCCAGACACACTTACTGATGGATAGAAATAAGAGCGATTTTCTTTTGACATTGTAGAAGACCAGTCATTACGAGCTGTAACATCCAAGAATAGCCAACCATCCCAATTCAGTTGTAATGATCCATATAGTGAATTCATTTTTCTTTGGGTAAGCTCTGTTGTAATCGTAGGCTTATTAATACCATTATTAATACTAAACATATTAGGCGCAAGTAAATCTCCTGAATTAGCATTCATCTTAGATCTTCTCTGCTGCATGATATTTCCTCCAAAGGAAACAAAGCCACCTAATTTACTAAATAGATTATCTTTTCTAGCTGTTGCCAAGAAACTAAAGTTATTCTCATAAAAAGTTTCAGAGCCTTCCTCATAACGTCCACGTGGCGTTACATTACCTCCAGCATACAATTTTTTTGTAGAAGTAGTTGTATAATAGTCCGTACCACCTCTAGCCTCAATATCAAACCAGTCCGTAGGAGCATATTTCAAAGAAAGATTACCTAACAGACGGTTACGAGTATCTTCATTTTGTCTATATTGAGTTACCCAATACGGGTTTTCTTGAGGATTATTATTTTTATCAAACCAAACCATGTTACCTTTCTCATCAAGGCAATCCTTAAATTCACTTACATTCAAAGAACGTGGTAGGTTGTAAATTGTACTGAATGCATTTGATTGATTTATACCTAAAATAGGACGATTATGCGCATTCATATTAACATAGTTCACTTTACCATCAACTTTCCATTTCTTGGCTTCATCCAAAAACGTAGTAGCGCGTAAAGTTATATTAGTCTTATTCAATGATTGCTCAGGAGTGATACCCTTATCATCCGAACGATTAATTGAAGCAAAAACAGACGTACCATTTATTTCTTGCTGGAAACTAACACCTTCATTGAAAGAAGTTCCAGTACCAAAGAATGCACCTATATTATCATAAGATTGTAACGGAACTTGACGACCATCCCAAGTCTCCACTGTCTGGCCTTCAATTTTTGGACCCCAGCTAGAACGAGTCTGATTATTATATACCCCAACATCACCTTGTCCAAAACTATCTTGCAAATCCGGGGTCATAAACATAGTTTCCGCAGTAACGCCAAAATTCACATTGATACCTAGACCATTGTTTTTCTTACCAGATTTCGTCGTGATCAAGATAACACCGTTACCCGCACGGGAACCATAAAGAGCGGCAGCGGAAGCACCTTTCAAGACTGACATAGACTCAATATCTTCCGGATTGATATCCGAAAGGCCGTTACCCATATCCACACCTGAGTTACCCCAAGCATCATCCACACCACCGGTGAAGTTATCCATCGGAGTTCCATCGACAACAACCAACGGCTGGTTGGAGCCAGTCAATGAGTTAGCACCACGAAGTACGATCTTGGAAGAACCACCAACACCACTGCTAGAACGCACGACCTGCAAACCGGAGACCTTACCGGACAAGGCGTTTGCGATATTACTCTCACGGGATTCCAAAATAGCATCTCCCTTCAACTCTTGCATCGCATAACCCAAGGACTTCTCAGATCGCTTCATGCCCAAGGCCGTAACCACGACCTCATCTAATTTCTGGGTGTCTTCCGCTAATTTGATAACGCCTACCGGTTGGCCGGTATACGTAATTTCCATGGTGGAGTAACCAATGAATGAGATTTGGATTACATCACCATTCTTGACGCCTTCCAAGGTGAAATTACCGTCCATATCGGTAATCGTACCATTGGTCGTGCCTTTCACGACAACTGACGCTCCGGTCACCGGGCCGAAATCATCTTCCACTGTACCTGTTACTTTCCCGTTTTGCTGGGAGATAGAGGTACCTTGCTCAACAGGTGCGATGTTGGCATACATGCTTCCCGAGAAGCATAACGCACCCGCACATAGAATTAAGCTGACAGGTTTAAAGTTTTTCAACATAACTGATGGTTTTATTGATAAATAATTAGACAATGCCTTGGCAAAACATTTGTCTTTTAAAATTATTCACATACATACACTCACTCCTGAGTTCTAGCGTAATTAAGTTCAAATAAAAAATGGGCTAACTATCGGAGTCCTACATGAACTTTTCTTAAGTAGAAGTTGTTTTATTTAGTTGGCGCCAAAACACCTAGCACATTTTATATCGGAGGCAAAGATATGAAATATTCATTACATTGTGTTATTATAATTAAATAAATCCTCCCTTATTTTTATGTTTTACAATATAAAATTAGAAATATAAACGGTTTTAAGTTAAAATCGACTTGAGTTCATGTAGAACTAAGTATCTGCGGTAAGATATGAAATTACAGTAATTCAGGCGTTTTTTCAGAATATAAAAGCAAGCCAGCTTCATCGGCAAAGTAAGTTAATTAAAATGCCAAAGTAAGTTAACTTACTTCGCCGATGAAGTTAACTTACTTTTATTAGATATCTTCTATTGAAAAAGACGTATAATCTCTAAAAATCTTTCTCATTCGCCATATACCACATATTAAGGAACGAGGCCTTCGTGATGTCTACCACCTTATCCCAATTAATCCGGTCTGTGTGGTCGCTCGGTTGATGGTAATCCGGATGCCCGTCGGTATGGTACCAGATAATAGGGATACCTATCTTAGCGAAGGAACCGTTGTCGCTACCTCCTACCGGGTTATCCCACGGACGATAATCCGGTGTCAGATTCAAGTTGTATTTCTTGATATCGTTCTTCAGCCAATCGCCGAAAGCAGGGTGCGCCTCCGTATAGAAATAAACCACATGGGTAGGCTTCGCCTCGTTATTGTTGCGGCCGATCATATCGAAATTCAAATATCCTTTCACGTTCTTTATCTCCGGAAAAGACTGGACAAAGGCCTTCGATCCCAGAAGCCCTTTCTCCTCACCGTCCCAGAAAGCGAATATAACGGTGCGCTCCGGTTGCTGGCCCGTGGCAAGGAAAGCCCTCGCTATCTGCAAGACGGCAGAGACTCCGGAGGCGTTATCGTCCGCCCCGTTATAGATCTGGTCGCCATCCAGCATCGGGTCGATACCCAGATGGTCATAGTGAGCGCCGACGATCACGATCTCATTCGGGTTCTTGCCCTCTATCTTACCCAATATATTATTCAAGGATAGCTTCTGGAAAACACCGGTCTGCTTGATAACGGATACCGAGTCCGGGTGGACCTGCCAACGGGCTCCCCTTTTCTGGCGTTCCAGATGGTAAGCCTCGAACGGATGGTAATAGGAATCGCCCACGGGATCGATACCCAAGGACTTCAAGTTCGCCACGATATAATCGCCCGCTATACGGCCTCCACGGAAACCGGCCTCACGACCCTCCAGATCATCATCGGCCAAGAAACCGATATGTGCCTCGGCAGTCGATCTATTTATCACGTCCAAACCTTTCTTCTCCGGACTTTCCGCCCAAAGAACCGTACTTAACGCCAGCGACATTAAGAGTAATCCTGCTTTTTTCATCGTTTTTGTGTTCAAATGATTATTGTTTTAGCTTTTTCATCTACAAATATAAGTAATTTCCCTGATATGCAAAGGAGAAGGAAAGGAATGGGCACAAAAAAAAGGCTCACCCGGCCGTATCGCCAAAGGTAATCCTCGTTTCCTATCTCTCACCTTTCCGTTTTGAACGGAGGTAAGAGATGACATCTAATTTATTTCTTACTTTAATTCTTTAGTAAAAAAGACGCGGTCTTTTAATTCTTATCCGCATCTACACTCATTTCGCTCATAAGGCGACGGATCTCAGCGTTTAATCTCTGACTCATGGCACCATTGCCAGCTGACTGGTAACGATCTGCTTGGTAACGCAACATCGCTAAAGCACGAAGGCTTTTTTCATTTTCTCTCATCATCATAATCTTTTTTGTTTTACGCTTTCCACGCTTGGAAAGCCTGTTAATAAATAATCCTAAACGATCTTTCTTTCTTAAGACATTACAAAGATAAGCATTTTATTTAAAACAATGCTGTAAAACATAAGAAAATATTTCCTTTTTAGATTATTTGTGATTTATGCAAATAAGTCTAAATACGCCGGGGATTACTCCACCGGCGTTAATTCTCCTGTAACAGAGTCTATTACAAACCCTCTTACCGTTATATCCGATGGAATTAGCGGATGATTCCGGATTTGCTCCACGGTCTCATGCACGGATGCTTCGGAGGTATCGAATCCACATAGCCACGACTCGAAGTTTATGCCGCAATAACGGATCATATCGATACGCTCCTGTGGAATTCCCCGCTCTTTCATCTTTTCGATCATCTCGGAGCTGTTCATGTGCTTGGCTCCGCAATCGGTATGCCCGATTACCATCACCTCATTCACGCCTAGCTCGTAAATGGCTACCATCAAGCTACGGATAACGCTTCCGAAGGGGTGGGATATGATCGCCCCGGCGTTCTTTATAATTTTCACGTCTCCATTCTTGATGCCCAAGGAGGCGGGTAGCAACTCGGTCAGCCGGGTATCCATGCAAGACACGATGGCGATCTTCTTATCGGGGTATTTATTCGTGATATACCTCTCATACCCCTTGTTCTTTACGAACTCACGATTGTAGTGAATTAATTCATCGATCATGGTTTTTCTGATTTTAATTCTTACCTATATATTATATAACATCAAAATGTCTCAAAGCGTTCATGACACCATCGTCATCTACGGAGTCGGTCACGTAATCCGCCACCGCCTTTACCTCGTCGCCGGCGTTCCCCATGGCTACCCCAATCCCGGCATGGTGAAGCATGGCCATATCGTTGCCTCCATCGCCAAAAGCCATCGTCTCGTGGAGCGAGATCCCGTAATACTCGATGATCTTATCGATCCCTACCGCCTTACTGCTCCCCCGCGGCACGACATCCGCAAATAGCGGGTTCCAGCGAGTAGCCTCGCAATGCAGCAAGACGGACATGATACGTTCTTCATGGCCGGGAGAGAAAAAGGCTATCAGCTGGTATACTTCCTTACCCCCGTTGCCACGCAAAGGACGCAAGGGAGGATGAGGGAAGTCTAGCATGTCGTAAAGCTGTCGCACAGAATCATCCACGTAGTTCTGGTAAATCCCATCTTCCTCCACCAAGGCGCACGGGAACGCCTCCTCATTCTCTTGATAGCGGATCAACGCCTCTATATCCTCCGACGGGATACGATGTTTATAGATAACCTTGTCTTTTCCGGCCAAGCAATATCCCCCGTTCAAGGTAACATAGCCATCGAACGCTTGCGTCCCGAGGTTATTGATAGATTGCAACTGGCGGCCGGTAGCGATGAAAACCTTGATTCCCTTTTCCCGCAACCGGTCTAAGGCCCGGACCGTGGAGTCCGGTAGTTTATGCGTCTTGAAACTTACCAACGTACCGTCAATGTCAAAAAATACTGCCTTAATCATACTTATACCTATTATCTTCTTTTAATGACAAAGATACACTTTATTTATTACATTTGTATTTTCATATCCTTCATCAAATAATAGATATAGTTTTTTATGGAATACAGACAATTAGGAGGTTCCGGATTATACGTTCCGGCACTTTGTTTAGGTACGGCTACTTTTGGTGGCACGAATGGTTTTGAAGGTTGGGGGCATACCGAGGTGGAAGAGGCTACCCGTATGGTCAATCTTTGCTTGGACGCCGGGGTGAATCTATTCGATACGGCGGATGTCTACTCCAACGGTCTTTCCGAGGAAATCTTGGGAAAGGCGATCCATGGATTGAGAAACCGCCTCTTGATCTCCACGAAGGCGACTTTCAACCTCAGCCCGGAGAGCCGTAACGCCATCGGTTCTTCCCGTTTCCATCTGATACAGGCGTGCGAGGCGAGCCTGAGACGATTGAACACGGATCATATCGACATTTACCATATGCACGGTTTCGACGCGAATACCCCGGTAGAGGAGACACTCCGAGCCTTGGACGACTTGGTGACGAGCGGGAAGGTCCGTTATATCGCTTGCTCGAACTTCTCCGGCTGGCACTTAATGAAGTCGCTTTCCGTATCGGAGCGGTATGGCTGGAGCCGGTACGTGGCCCAACAGGTTTATTACTCCTTGTTGAACCGGGAGTTCGAGTGGGAACTGATGCCGCTAGGCATCGACCAGAAGGTGGGCGCCATTATCTGGAGCCCCTTATCCGCCGGACGTCTGGGAGGAAAATATCGCCGGAACAACCCGATCCCAACGGACGGACGTGTCGCCCGCGGAGGAAGCCCGATACCCGACGAGGCCACTTCTTACGAACGCCTGTACGACATCGTGGAGGTATTGGAACAGGTAGCCGAGGAGACCGGGCATAGCGTGGCCCAATGCGCCTTGAACTGGTTATTGCAACGCCCTACCGTAAGCAGCCTTATCATAGGTGCCCGCACGGAAGAGCAGCTAAGGCAGAACCTAGAGGCCGTAGGCTGGAACCTCAGCCCGGAGCAGGTGAAGCGCCTCGATATGGCAAGCCAGACGACCCCGATCTACCCGTATTGGCACCAAGCGCAATTCCCGGAATTAAATTCTCAACTGAGATTCTAGACGGACGCCAGCGAAACGGTATACGCCACGGGATGCGGACGGCACGAAAGTCCGCATCCCCTAAACACCCATTTCCATCCCCTTAAACGTATCTTGGTTAAGACGTTTTTTATACTTTTGTAGACTGTTACCAACTAAATCTATCGTATGAAGAAACATTTTCTACTTTTCTTGCTTTGCCTAACCACCAACGCCGGCCTGACGGCCCAAGAGATCTTACGAGGAGAGAGCGGAGAACCGACATTGGTGGAACGGCTGACCAATGGCAAGACCCAGATCAATAGCGCCGAGATGAACTTCCAGCTTTTTACCTCGGCCAACGCCGAGTTTGTCGGGAACGAGCTAGACGGTATGAACTTCAAGCTGAACCGTGTCCGGCTGGAGATCAAGGGGGATGTAGGCAAGTGGCTGGGGTATCATTACCGGCAGTCGTTCAACAAATACTCCGATCCCTATTCGCTCGACAACCTCTCCTCCTCGCTCGAGCTGGCTTACGTGAACCTAAAGGCACGGCATAATCTCAATTTCACGATCGGCAAGCAGTTCGTCAATTTCGGGGGATACGAGTATTACGTCAATTCCATCCGGGTACGAGAGTTTAGCGAGTTCAATAATTTACTGACCGCCTACCAAGCCGGAATCTCGGGCAACTGGCAAGTCAACCCGGATCACGAGCTTTGTTTCCAGATCGTGAATAATCGCAACGGTAATGACGAGGACATCTACCCTACCGGACTTCCCGAGGGTACCGCCAAGGCCAAGATACCCTTTATGTACACGGTCAACTGGAATAGCTATTATCTGGACAAGACCTTGCAACTGCGTTATGCCACCGCCGTCGGACAGCAGACCCGCAAACGTTACTCCTATTATTTCACCTGTGGCAACACCTATGAGAAAGGTCCGTTGCTAACGTACCTCGACGTTATGTACACCCGCCAAGGGATCGACCAGCATGGAGTCGTCAGCCGTCTGCCCGGCACGCCTCATACCGCCATGAACACCGAATACCTATCGATTATCGGCGACGTGGATTTCCGTATCCATCCCCAATGGAACGTTTACGTCAAAGGGGCGTACGAGACCGCCCGGGTCTATCGGAGCAACGGCGATTTCCAGAAAGGGATGTACCGCCGCTCGTGGAACGCGCAAAGTAGCGTGGAATTCTTCCCCTTCAAGCAACTCGACCTTTTCGTATTCGTCCTATACACCTACCGGGGCGTTATCCTAGAGAAAGCCGCCACGCGAATGGGAGCCATAGAGCCGGATACACACCGTATATCGCTGGGGCTGGTCTATTCGATCCCGGTCTTCTGACAAACCGCGCATACGGTAACGCAGGCTTGCAGATATGGTAGTACAGACTTGTAGATACGTTTGTGCAAACTTGCAGATACGTTCGTGCGAACGTGTAGATACGTTAGTACGGACTTGTAGATACGGTAGCTCGGGCTGACACATAAGGAAGTACAGGCCGACACATACGGTAGTACAGGTCCGTATTGCCTTATGTGCAGCTTCCCCCATCCACCCCATAAAAAAAGCGGTGCCTTCCGTTTCCGGAGACACCGCTCTCATTCTATAATAAAAGACCTGTTTATATTAAGCCTCTACATCCCAATTCTCGGCAGCCATACGCTTGTAGCTACGCAGACGCCATTTAGCGTTCTCCTCGGCGGCGGCAAACAACTCAGCGGCCTCGGCCGGATATTGTTTAGCCACGGAAGCGAAACGAACCTCACCCTTCAAGAAGTCTTGGAACTTGCTCCAATCCGGCTCCTTGCTATCCAAGGTGAACGGATTCTTGCCTTCTGCCTCCAAAGCCGGGTTGTAACGCCACAAGTGCCAGTAACCGCACGCTACGGCTTCTTTCTCCTCAGCTTGCGACTTACCCATACCCTTCTTCAAACCGTGGTTGATACAAGGAGCGTAGGCGATGATCAACGAAGGACCGTCGTAAGCCTCGGCCTCGCGGATCGCCTTCAATGTCTGGGCTTGGTCGGCGCCCATAGCGATCTGAGCCACATATACGTAACCATAAGTAGTAGCCATCAAGCCAAGGTCTTTCTTACGTACCCTCTTACCGGAAGCGGCGAACTTAGCGATAGCGCCCACCGGAGTAGCCTTCGAGGACTGACCACCCGTGTTAGAGTAAACCTCCGTATCCAATACCAAGATATTTACGTTCTTGCCGGAAGCGATCACGTGATCCAAACCACCGTAACCGATATCGTAAGAAGCACCGTCACCACCGATAATCCATTGAGAACGTTTTACCAAGAAGTGAGACAATTCCTTGATCTGAGCGCAAACCGGACAACCCTCCTTGATGCCTTGCTCAACGAACGCCATGATTTGCGGAGCCAATTCCTTCGTCTTCTCGGCGTCGTTCTGGTTAGCGATCCAAGCGGCGGCTATTTCTTTCGCCTCAGCCGGAGCATGCTCGCCCACGGTGATCTGTTGCAACAAGCCTTCCAGACGTTTACGCATCTTCTCGTTCGCCAACTCCATACCCAAGCCGAACTCACAGAAGTCCTCGAACAAAGAGTTTGCCCAAGCAGGACCTTGACCCTTCTCGTTCGTCGTATAAGGAGTGGAAGGAACGGAACCGGAGTAGATAGAAGAACATCCGGTAGCGTTAGCCACCATCTCGCGGTCGCCGAACAACTGAGTGATCAACTTCACGTACGGAGTCTCGCCACAACCGGAGCAAGCGCCGGAGAACTCAAACAACGGAGTAGCGAACTGTGAGTTCTTCACGTTAGACTTAACATCTACCAAGTTTTGCTTAGAAGAAACGTTAGCCACGCAGTAGTTCCAGTTATCGGCCTCAGCCAACTGGCCTTCCAGCGGAACCATAGACAACGCCTTGTTGCCCTTGAATCCCGGACAGATATCCGCGCAGTTACCGCAACCCAGACAGTCGAGAACGTCTACCTGCATACGGAACTTCATACCCTTCATAGCGGCCGGAGCCTTCACGTCCAACATAGCGAAGCTAGCGCCCTTCTGCTCCTCGTCGTTCAATACGAACGGACGGATAGAAGCGTGAGGACAAACGTAAGCGCATTGGTTACACTGGATACAGTTCGCCTCATTCCAAACCGGAACGAAAGCGGCCACGCCACGTTTCTCGTATTTAGCGGTTCCTTGCGCCCAAGTACCATCCTCGATACCCTTGAACGCGGAAACCTTCAATAAGTCGCCATCCTGAGCGTTGATCGGACGAACTACCTCGTTGATGAAAGCGGGATCGTTGTTTACGACAGCCTCATCATCCGGAAGGTTAGCCCAAGCGGGATCAACCGTCAATTGGTTATACTCGCCACCACGGTCTACAGCCGCGTAGTTCTTGTTAACCACGTCCTCGCCCTTCTTACCGTAAGACTTAACGATGAATTTCTTCATCTGCTCGATAGCCAAGTCTACAGGGATAACGCCCGTGATACGGAAGAAAGCGGACTGAAGGATCGTATTGGTACGGTTACCTAAACCGATCTCCAAGGCGATCTGTGTAGCGTTGATATAATATACAGTGATATTCTTTTGAGCGAAGTAACGTTTTACCTTATTAGGCAAGTGCTTAGCCAACTCCTCAGCGCCCCAAACGGTATTCAACAAGAAGGTGCCGTTCTCACGCAAACCACGAGTCACGTCGTACATGCGCAAATAAGCCTGAACGTGGCAAGCCACGAAGTTCGGGGTATTCACCAAATAAGTGGAACGGATCGGATGATCTCCGAAACGTAAGTGAGAACAAGTGAAACCGCCGGATTTCTTAGAGTCGTAAGAGAAATAAGCCTGACAGTATTTATCCGTGTTATCACCGATAATCTTAACCGAGTTCTTGTTAGCGCCTACCGTACCGTCGGCACCCAAACCGTAGAACTTAGCCTCGAACATACCCTCACCGCCCAAGGCGATCTCTTCCTTCTGAGGCAGAGAAGTGAAAGTTACGTCATCCACGATACCGATCGTGAACTGGTTCTTCGGCATCGGCAACGCCAAGTTCTCGAATACGGACAGGATCTGAGCCGGAGTCGTATCCTTAGAACCCAGACCATAACGGCCACCTACGATAACCGGAGCATCCTCCTGGCCATAGAAGCAGTCTTTTACGTCCAGATACAACGGCTCACCGTTAGCACCCGGCTCTTTCGTGCGATCCAATACGGCGATACGCTTAGCGGTCTTAGGCACGGCAGCCAAGAAATGCTTAGCGGAGAACGGACGATACAAGTGAACGGATACCAAACCTACCTTCTCGCCCTTAGCGATCAAGTGGTCGATAGCCTCACGAGCGGCCTCCGTAACAGAACCCATGGCGATGATCACACGCTCAGCGTCCTCAGCTCCATAATAATCGAACAAACCGTATTTACGGCCCGTGATCTTGGAAACCTCGTTCATATATTCTTCTACGATAGCGGGAACTGCCTCGTAGTACGTGTTGGAAGATTCTCTGTGTTGGAAGAAATGATCCGGGTTCTCGGCCATACCGCGAGCGACCGGTCTCTCCGGGTTCAAGGCACGGGCACGGAACTCAGCCAAAGCTTTCTGGTCGATAAGCGGAGCCAAGTCCTCATTCTCCAAAGCCTCGATCTTCTGGATCTCGTGAGAGGTACGGAAACCGTCGAAGAAGTTCACGAACGGCACACGAGACTTGATCGTAGCCAAGTGAGCGACACCGGCCAAGTCCATAACCTCCTGTACGGAACCCTCGGCCAACATGGCGAAACCTGTCTGACGGGCAGACATCACGTCTTGATGGTCACCGAAGATACACAACGCATGAGAAGCCAATGTACGAGCGGATACGTGGAAAACGCAAGGAAGCAACTCTCCGGCGATCTTGTACATATTAGGGATCATAAGCAACAAACCTTGAGAAGCAGTGTAGGTTGTTGTCAAGGCACCAGCTTGCAATGAACCGTGAACAGCACCTGCGGCACCACCCTCTGATTGCATTTCCTGTACCATTACAGTCTCGCCGAAAATATTCTTACGTCCGGCTGCAGCCCATTCATCTACATATTCAGCCATTGTAGACGACGGAGTGATGGGGTAAATCGCGGCTACCTCGCTGAACATATACGAGATATGAGCAGCGGCCTGATTACCATCACAGGTTAAAAATTTCTTCTGTTTTGTCATAGACCTATAAAACTATTAGTATTAAAAAAGATTCTTACTTAATATAGAAAACCGAACAACCAAAGCGGGATCATGTTCCCCTCCCCGATCTCGGTCTTATCGACAGCATAATACATATCCGGATTGTTCTTCACTTTCATGTTTTCCTCGATCCGGAAATTATACATCGTATTCACCAGAAAGTGGGCGTTCTTGATTCCTTCATTCAGCTTATTGTCTTTCAATAGTTGGTTATAAAAGAACGACTCACGCACCGCCCCGGCATTTACCTCCATCGGACGGATGGGGTACATCAGGTTCGAGTTATACATATATACCTTGGAGGGTTTCTTAGGAAAGGATTCGCCCACCGGATACAGCATATTCATCAAACGGGCATCTGTCAAATACTTGATATAGTTCATCACGGTAGCCCGGGATGTCTCGATATCCTTGCTCAACTGACTCACGTTTGGGGTACAAGGGGCACTCGTAGCCAATAAGTAGAGTAGTTTGCGTAGCTTTGGCAGATAGCTTTGTTCGATTTGTTTTATGTATAACACGTCTACCTCTAGCATCATGTTCATGGTCTTCAGCAGGTTCTCGGAGAAGTTACGCTTTTCCAAGAAGAACGGATAGAAACCATGATGGAGATAATCTTGGAAATAAGCCATCGGCCTTACGACCGAGCAAATACGTTTGGCGATTTCCTGATGATTCTCTACTACCTCATCGAACGTGTACGCGGGAAACTGGTTCCCCGACATCAAGTTCAAGAACTCACGGAACGAGAACCCCCTGAGGTTATACGATACCACCTTGCCGGACAGGTCCGGGTTCTCCTCTTTCAGACGCATCACCGACGAACCGGAGAAAACGATCTTCAAGTCCTCGAAATTATCATAGCAATACCGCAACTCTCTCGACCAGTTGGAATACTTAAACACTTGGTCTATCAACAGCACCTTTCCGCCCTTTGCCCGAAACTCGGCGGCGAAATCAACGAGTGTGCGTTCCGTAAAATAGAAATGATTTAAATTAATGTATAAGCATTCCTTATTATCGGCACCAAAACGTTCACGGGCATAGTCTAACAAGAAAGTGGTCTTTCCGACTCCTCGCGAACCTTTAATACCGATCAACCGATCCTCCCAATTGATCTCATCCATCAATCCCCTTCGTACCGGAGAATACAGATGCTCTACCAGATATTTATGTGTTTTAAAGAATGCGTCCACTTGGTAATTGAAAATTGATAATTGAAAATTGAAAATTACCGGCACAAAGATAAACATCTTTTCTTATTTGTAATGCAGAGATTGCAATTTTTATTTAAAAAGCAAAGTTCAAGCTAACAAATCATGAGGATCGTATTGTTTTTACGATACTTGCCAGTAATTTCAATAATTCTTCGCAGTCTTCCATTATAGACCTGAATTCTTTCTGATCGAGATAGTCTGTTCGATATAGCAACTCCAGCCAATATGCCGTTTCATTCGTTTCCTTTAACGCTATACTCATCTTACTGACAAAATCAGCACGGGATTGCGCATGTTCGCTTTCTTTCAACAACGCCCCAACAGCCGTCCCACTCCTTAGCAGTTGCTTAGAAAGAACAAACTCCTTTCTTCCCAACAACACCTTACGCAAATTCACGATCCGAATAGCAAAAGCCATAGCCTTGCTCATCACCACATTCTCTTTCATAGTTTCCAGTTTTATAACAAAAGACCGCCAATCTAATTTTCAATTTTCAATTCTCAATTTTCAATTACCGAGATCCATCCGTAAGTATCCGGCTCGTCGCCATACTGGATGGCACGTAGCTTATGATATAGTTTCTCGCAAACAGGCCCCGGTTTGCCGTCTTTGGCGATAACAAAAGATTTGTTCTCGTCCAAATCGTCGATTTGTGAGATCGGGGCGATAACGGCGGCGGTACCACACTCGGCAGCCTCGTCGAACGTAGCGATCTCCTCGAAAGGAACCGGACGGCGCTCTACCGTCAAGCCCATATCCTCGGCCAATTGCTGCAAGCTCTTGTTCGTGATCGAAGGCAAGATCGAGTGGGATTGCGGAGTGATATAGCTATTACCACGGATTCCGAAGAAGTTAGCCGGACCGCACTCATCCAGATATTTCTTCTCTTTCGGATCCAGATACAATACGGCGGCGTATCCCTTGGAATGAGCGATCTCGCCGGCTACCAAGCTAGCGGCATAGTTACCACCCACCTTGATCGTACCTGTCCCGTTAGGAGCCGCACGATCGTACTCACGAAGTACGCATACCTTCGAGGGCTGGAATCCCCCCTTGAAATACGGACCTACCGGAGTGACAAATATCATAAACATATATTCGGGAGCCGGCTTCACACCCACCTGGGCACCCAAACCGATCATCAACGGACGGATATATAAAGCAGCCCCGCTTTCATAAGGGGGAACAAAACGTTCGTTCAGTTTTACGACCTTACGGATAGCTTCCTCGAACTTCTCAACGGGCAACTCGGCCATTTTGATACCGCGGCTGGAAGATTGCATGCGTTTGCCGTTCTCATCCATACGGAACACACGGATCTTGCCGTCTCTCCCTTTGAACGCCTTCAATCCTTCAAACGACTCCTGTCCATAATGCAAACATGTAGCAGCCATATGAATATTGATGATCTCGGAAGAACTAACTTCGAGCTCGCCCCATTTACCATCCCGATAGTAACACCGTACATT
>OHHQ01000143.1_pt1 | contig 50127 bp, 42 predicted proteins | sample 1568051 | NCBI WGS metagenome assembly OHHQ01 (sample SAMEA3879567, study PRJEB24766) | human gut metagenome | biome: human-associated habitat; feature: feces | place: USA | collected 1985/1987
TAACCAATCAATTACCGTGCTTTTCTCTAATTCTTCTTTCAGGCATCTTGTTTTCTAAGCTGCTGAGAATTATCTCCGCAGCTCTAAACCTTTTAGGAAATCACTCCGAAGTCGTGTTCCCAATGAAAGAAAAGTTACTCAATTAAATCATTTTTCGCTCGTCGGGACGGGTGGTCCCGCCCCTTGCCGCTGGGCGTTCCCCGACCGATGAGTTTTTGGTGAAGTATCACAATATTATTTTCTTGAAATATTGATGGCTTGATTTCTTTATAACTTGTTTTCTTGATTTCAAGATGACAAGATAACATGGAGAAATACTTGCAAGATAGGTGGATTGGCGGATAACATTATAACTTTCACGTATAGGCAAAAAATATTTTCTCTTTTCAAAAGTCCATGTAGTTTATGAAGAACTTGCGAAAAGAGAAAATAATTAGTAGAACCTTAAAGGGAGGTCAAGTGTCGTTTTCGTCCATTTTACGCAGGAGCTTTTCGATAAGGCTATTAAGAAAGGCTGTTCTATCTCTTTTACGCTCCCTGATTGTAAGATAAGTACGATAGTAATCACCTAAATCTACTTTGAATGATGCCTCTATATAGGTCATTATTTCCTTTATATCAGCATTTCCATTATTCAGAACTCCGGCAGCATATATAGCATATCCCAATTCAATAGCAGCAACTTTAGTTCCTGTCCATCGAAATGGATTATCAGGCAAAGAAGCTCGGCTGGTTTCTATCACTTCTGTTCTCTCTGCATCTTGTAATCTCTGGTGCAAATAGATTTCCAACATATCATAAGCCAGCATCTTGGCTACCTTATGATCACAACAGGTCGAGAACAAAGGGTCTTTGTCCAATAAGCCACAATTATGGCATAACTTGTAATTTTTATACCCTCTAAGAAAGTAGTATTTATTCAAATGTGTAGCTTTGGAGCGATAATATTGGTAGAAATCAAGGCTATTGTTACAGAAGTCTACAATTGCTGTCTGTTTTTTTTTATAATGCTCTTTCACTACCTCTTTATTACCATTTGGTTTTCTCAATTCAAGCGTGTAAATATCATTATAGTATATTAGCTTGCTTAAAGCTAACGGTTTGATATTTTTAAAGAAGTCTATTTCTTCTTCATTATCCCGAAAGTTATATTTATGGGTATACTCTCTTAATTTTTCAAACAAGGGTCTGATAAGATTAATCATGTGCAGAGCCTTATCGGAAGACACATCATTATCTATACAAGACATTTCAATCTCGGTGTTGATTTTACATATCATTTCATCTGAAATCTCTTTAATTCTTTCATTCATAATATTGATATTTAGGAATTCATGCCGAAAGAGATATAGACATTTAAATAGCCCGCAAATATCTGACCAATCGCTAAAAAATCCGTCGAAGCACCCTTAAACACTTTTTAAAAGCATTTTCTTTTTGAACCAGAATCCTTGCAGTCTTTATTTCTTCATGCTTCACATTAAACGAATTATTGTCCTCTGCCTGACTTTTTTTGTGCATAGTTATGCAATACTCAAGACAAACACTTTACTCACCATAGCGTTTTATTCATTTTAGTACCAATTCCATTTGAATATTGCATCTCTGATAGGATGTGCTATGTCCAAAAACCCTTTTAAAACCTAATTTCTCATAGATATGAATTGCAGGTTTTAAAGCAGTGTTGCTTTCTAAGTACAGATTTTTTCCCCCTAATTCTTTCGCTTTATTGATGACAGCCTGCCCTAAAAGAAGTCCGATACCTTTTCCTTGTACTTTAGGACTAACAGCAAGTTTAGATAATTCATAATCATAATGTTCATCATTCATTTTAAGCAAAGCACAAACACCAACAGGTTCGTTTTTGTAAAGTGCAACAAGAATTTCTCCCCCTTTATCTAAAATAAGTTCTTTTGGATTATTGACTGCCGTATAATCAAGTTCTTCCATTTTGAAATATTTGTTTATCCATTCTTCACTGAGCGATTTAAAGGCTTGCTGATGACAAGGTTCATAAAGTACTATTTCAATATCCTTGCTTTCTCTTTGCTTTTTCACCTCTTTTACACGTTCCAGCAATGATTTATCTGATAATATACATTCCCATTCTTCAAGGGCTTGCCATAAATCATTATGCGCTTCGGATGAAATATTTTCTATAGTAACAGTCATATCAGAACATTCTTCATTTAGTATCTCTGACATTTTTTTCCCTTTAGGAGATAGCATTATTAAGTTTCTTCTTCTGTCAGACTTGTCTTTTGTTTCTTTAGCAATCCCTTTTGCAACCATCTCTTTTACAATGTTACTAACCGAAGGATGGGAATGTCCTATTTCTTTCGCGATAGCGGTAATTGTTTTTGCTTCACCATGTGCTAAGACGAAAAAGACTGGAAACCATTTTGCACGAATGTCTATTCCATACATTTTGTGAATCAGTTCGGCATCGTTAGTTATTTTATCGGTTAACATCCGCAATCTACTACCAATTGCCATTTTACCTGTTTGATTAAAGAAATCCATATTCTATTAGTTTTATTTAAGTAAATACGTAATTAGTTACGCAAATATAGGTGACTTTTCTAATATGGGCAAATATTCTTAGCAATTTATAACTCTTTTAGCATATAAAAAGGGGCATCCTGATAAAGTCCTGACTGATCTAATATACTGCTTATATACTCATACCCATATTTTTCATACATAGCAACAGCATTTCCAAACTGATGATAAGAAATAATATACAGATGTATATATCCAACTTTTATTGCTCGTTGTTCTATTAGTTGAAGCAGGCTTTCCAATGCCTTTCCCTCTAATCTCGGAGCTAAAATGGAATTTTGACAATTCAGTATATCCCTTTGACTTTTCAGTGCAAGGTGCAAGTGTATATGTATATATACAGCTTGCACCTTGCAATTGAATTTATATATTCATTATCAATGATTTGCGTAATCCGAAAAGAATGCGTACTTTTGAACCCAGGATATAAGCAGACAGACACTGGACAGAAGTGAACAGTTTTTTGCGGAAAAAGTAGTGCGGGTGTCGTATGTAAAGAATACCCGCACTTTCTATTTATTTTGAAAAACGTAATTTTATAGTTCAAGATTCGCTTCATTCATATTGATTTCAAGAGAGCGCCGCTATACCTGTTCCTATCAAGTTTGCGTTATTCATATTGTTGATATGGATTTCTATATCCGCTAATGCGGATTCATTAAGGAGTTCTTGTAATTTCTCCAGAACAAGAATGTTATAGTTTTTATCTTTTCTATTCTCGCTCCAAAATAGACTACCTTCGGCTACTAAACTGATTTTTCGTATATCTTTATTATATGATCTCAGTAATTGAATAAGACCCAATAGCGATGTGGCGACTAATTGCGCTGATCTGTTGTATATCCAATGAGCTACATCTACATATACGTCCTTGTGGATATCCGGATAGTTCATGATCGCGGTCAATTTTTGGGCATCGAATTTATTCTCAAACTCATCCAAAGGGAAAGTTGCTTTCAATATATCGCCTAGATACATACCCGAAACCGCTTTCTCAAACCGCTGTTTTCCAAGGCTGCCTGAAATGGCGTCAACCGTATCATCGACTGTCGTGAGGAATGGAGGATGGAAGTTGCCCGACTCTAGGTTGACAGGGACTAAGCCTTGTATATTATAACTCGGATCTAATTTCTTTATTTTATCCGCCGGAATGAAAGTGGCCATGTTGGTGCCTGTTCCTACGATCAGACCGATATAGGCGTCATAGCTATTGTCGGTTAGGCCGGCAAATAAGCTGGCGATAGTATCATTTAATACTTTAATACCTGTAAATTTGATTTTACAATGTTCGTTTAGGTAGTCGAGAAGTGGTTTGCCAACTAATTGCCCTACCATTTCTTTAATGTCGACTCCTTTTGTCCAACGTAACAATTTGGCGTCTCCACTGAGCACGGATTCTGCTGGATAAGAAAAACAATAGCCGATTGGCATTTCCTCATCCCGTTTTATCCCGACAATCATATCGGCTAATTCTTTAAATAGCTCCTCACGAGTATATCCCAGTGATTTCATGATCGACATGTCTTTTTTCCACCCATTGTTGGGATGGATGGTTGGTGATCCTTGTCCAAGATCGACGGTCGCTACTCTATAGTTGGTTCCTCCTAAATCGAGAACCAATGCTTTTCCATTAATATCAGAGGTTTTGGGAGAGATAAAAGTCGGTATACATTGTATCTCCGCATTTTCATGTTTTAATCCCTCTTCAACCTTTTCCCGAAATGAACTGGCTATCTCTTTGAGTTGGTCATTTTCTAACCAGAAAATATTTTTTTCCATAAGATTGATTTTTTGATTTTGAAATATCCTTGTTAGTGAATAACAATTTAGAAAGGGATTTGACTATCCTTATTGGTTGATTAAGCTAAGGAGATAAATTTCGGATACTGTGAAATTTGTCGTGTTAAATTTAAATTTTGTATAAACAAAAGGGTGACGATGTCTGTTTAAAACACCAAACAGATGATTTTATTTATTAATCTAAATTAAGATATATGATACCAAAAGTGGAGATAGAAGCAGGCAAGGCGGATTTAATCCGTGAGATTTTAGGCGTTAATGATTTGCAGGACATTAACTTGCTTGATGAGTACCGTGATATATTTATAAAATCACAAAAGTCTGCGTATGAGAATGAATCTGTTAATGATATTAATTGTACGGATTGAATTTTGCGAGAAGAATGTCTTATATACATGGCATAGGATGAGAATATATTATTCAATATTCTGTTTACTAGTATATTACAGTTTTCTTGTATTTCTTTCTTAGGAAACTACAGTTTCCCGCTAGGATAGAAACTGCAGTTTCTTATAGAGGAAACCGGAGTGTCTTTTAGGCTCGGTTTGTGTAAACGATAAGGAAAATTTACTACTTATCATTTACGGCCTTCCCATATTCCTCATCACTTACCGGCTCAAGCCAAGTGTTTTTGTTGGTTTGGGGATTGCATTCTACGGCGATATGCGAAAACCAACTGTCCGGTGAGGCGCCGTGCCAATGCTCTACGTTTGGTGCGATTTCGACAACATCCCCGGGTAGTAAACGACGGGCGCTTTTACCTCGTTCTTGATAATAACCCACACCACCTACGGCGATGAGTATCTGCCCTCCTGTATGCGTGTGCCAGTTGTTTCGGCAGTTAGGTTCAAACGTTACGTTAAACATTGGTACGTTTAAATCCTTATTGCTTGTTAATGGCGCTAGCCAAGACTTCCCCGAGAAATATTGTTCAAACCCGGTGTTTTCATTTCCTGTAGGGAATTCACTAATTTTTGGAATTTCAGTTTTCATTTCTTGTGCGTTTATATTGCCAATAGAGATTAATGTGATCAACATGGCAATGGTTATTTTCTTTATATTCATATTTGTTTTCTTGATTTTATCCATATCACAAAATTATTTAAGATATTCCATTACTTTTGTATACCAATTACTGATAAGTGTAACAGAATTACTGATTTTACAATCTATAGAATCTTGAAGTTGATGGCTTTTAAACAAATATAGGGGAAATCTCAAATTGGCGAGATTGGACAATTGTCAGTCTGTTGGGATTATGTATTTTTGTCATCATAAGAATCTATAGGATGAAGCCTGATACGGAAAACATATATCAACGGAAAATCAATCAAGTAATTGATTATATCAATGCGAATTTGCATCTCCCTTTACGACTGGATATAATAGCCGGGCAGGTAAACGTGTCCGAGCGGCAGCTACTACGTATTATGAAAGGAGCCTTGAATGAGTCATTATATGCTTATGTGGCGAGGCAACGTGTAGAGCGAGCGGTTCTATATATGCATACGGAAGATATGAGTCTGGCAGATCTAGCGAGTCGGGTAGGCTATGATAACCCCCAATCTTTCTCGAAAGCGTTCAAGAAACAATTCAGCGTATCTCTGAAAGCTTATATGGATAAGTTGCGAGCACGTCTGAGAGAAGAGACCGAGAAGTGGAGTAATGCTTCGGTCGGGAAGGAGATTATTCCATCAGGGATGTTCGGTACGATTTGTTTGCAGAAAGGAAAATATGCGGTTTATACCTTAAAAGGTAGTTATGCGGGATTACAAGAACTATATAATACTATAAATATAGATTTCAATTATACCAAACGGCATGGAATGGCGTTTGAGGAATATGTGAGTTATTCGGAAGAGGATGACGATACCCAAGTGACAAAGATTTATATACCAATAAAATAAATTAGTATGGAAACAAAATTTTGCCAAAGCTGCGGTATGCCGCTGCAAAAGAATGAGGAGTTAGGAACGAACCATGACGGAAGCAAGAATGAGGAATATTGTTGCTATTGTTATAAGGACGGGGCCTTCACGATGGCCTGTACGATGGATCAGATGATCGATCATTGTGCCCAGTTTGTCGATGAGTTCAATAAAGATGCGGACTTTCATTATACGAAAGAGGAGGCCGTAGCGAATATGAAATTATTTTTCCCGACATTGAAGCGCTGGGCGGTGCGATAAGCCTCTATAAAAAGCGTCTATCTGCGCTTCGGCCTGCTGGATTAGTTTCACTGGAATGCGGGGCTTCTTCTCGAAAAAGTCCATTTCTATTTGAATGGTGTTTTTCTTAATGGAGCGGCTCCAATTGCCTATTATCTTTCCGTTATACAAGATAACCGGGTAGAAGGTGCCGAATCGGTTGAACGCTTTTGGATGATGTTCTAGCGGCAATACGTCCGTGCGGTTTTTGTAACTGATCAAGTATTCATCGAAGGCGGGGAGGAGACGCAGGACAGGTTCGCTCTCATTTTTTCCTTTCCATGATTGGTGGATGAAATATTCACGGGAATCGAATGTCTCGGTCATTAACTCCGCCTTGATCAGATTGATAGCGAGCCTACACTCGGTAGCGGTTAGCCCGGACCACCAAACAAAATCCTGTAACTGGGCAGGGGAGTGGCTTTGATAATATCTGGATGCCAATCTCGCCAGAGCCTCTTCCCTGCAAAGTTCACGAGTAGGAGGGACACGTTCGTCCAATAAGGCGTAAGTCGTTTTCTTTCCTTTATCGATCCCGCTACAAACAATGCCTTCCACCTCACCCCATGTAAGGAAAAGGTTTGCGTGATCTATGGTGGGCAAAATCCCGGATTTTTGCAATTCCGCCGTTACTTCTTGTTTGGTCAGGCTTTTGTATCCTTCCAGTATCTTTCCGATCTGATCTAGACATCTTGTGAACAGCGTTTTTTCTATCTTCCCGAAATGTCCCTTGGCGTACGACATAACGGCAGCCTTGATACGCTCGGAAGATAGCATAAGCATCCAACGGATATCCTCGGCGGCCACGAAATGCCAAGTAGGACGCATCACATGGGTACGTAGAATATCACCTTTGTACAAAGCCTCATTTACCGTTTCAAGGACAGAGGATCTCAATCGAATGCCGATCGCCCATTTGGCCATCTCATACTCCTGCGCTTGGATAGCACCCATCCAAGAGACCAACTCTTTCGGGGTCTCGAATCGGGGTTGTTCCAATTGTTGGCTAGCTACTCGTATATGTGTTATCATAATATATGAATATAAACGCAAATGTACGAAATAAAGCGTTAAACATCCCATAATCTTGAAGATATACTCATTCTTTTTGTACCTTCACGCTAGAAACAATTAGTGAAATTTATGACGATAGCGTATTTAAATGTGGCTACGGACCGGCAACACTTGGATATTCAAAGGGAAGAGATCTCTTCTTTTGCTGCGGCCAAAGATATCCATGTGGATAAATGGGTCATGGAAGTATCCGGAGAGAAAGCGAAACAGCCGGGACCAAAGTTAAAACTTGTTCTCGAACGCTTGAAGAAAGGGGATGTCTTGATCGTATCGGATATTACCCGTTTGTGTCTTACCTTATATGAGTTGATGGGGATACTTACCGTTTGTATGGAGAAGGACGTGACGGTCTATTGTATAAATGACCGTTACATATTCGATGACCAGATGGATCGCCAATTGATGATCAATGTCTTCAAGCAAGTAGACGAGATTGATCACAGTCTGGTTTCCATACGTACAAAAGACGCCTTGGAACAGGTGAAAAGTACGGGAAAGCGGTTGGGACGTCCTAAAGGCTCGGAATCCAAGTTGTTCTTCTTAGATGCCCATAAAGGGGAAATCATGAATATGTTGGAGCGGGGAGAATCGGTAGGGTCGATCTGCGAACATTTCAACGTCTCTAAGAATACTTTTTATAAGTATAGGAAGAAATTCTTCAGATCGTAAGGATTGGTTTTAATACCAATCCTTTCGTTTCATATATAGCCAAGTCAATACTCCGGTAGCTATCATGACGGCCCAAGCTATGAAATAACCGTAACGCCAATCCAATTCCGGCATCATCTTGAAGTTCATTCCCCATACGCCCACCAAGAACGTCAAGGGGATGAAAAGGGTGGAGACAATCGTCAGCCGTTTCATGATGGCGTTCATCCTAAGATCATTATTGGATATATAAAGATCGACAAGGGAAGAGGTGATTTCCCGGCAGCTTTCCGTTGTTTGGATAACGAATTGGAGTTGGTCTTGCAGGTCATTATAGATCGGCAGGATATCCGGGGTGATAATCCCGTTCTCTGTTCGTAATAGTTTTGAGAATTGATCTTTCAGCGGTTGGCTATTCTTACGGATAATCATGTACTCATGGCGGTGTTGTTGGATTAGGGAACCCATATTACCCTGATCGTTCTTAGGATCGAGCAAAGTCTCTTCTATATCCTCTAGTATCTCTTCTACCTTTGAGGCGGATTCTACTAAATTCGCTATGATCGTGTTTAGAAGGAAAGCGAGTAGCAATCCACTGCCTTTTTTCCGGATGTTCAGCATGTTGGATAGTAGCGCTTTATGGGCGGCCTCGAATACGGGGTTGTTGCTTTCCGTAAAAGAAATAACCGTATTGTTCGCTACCAGTATACTGATGTGCTCAGACCGCATCTCGTTATTGACATCGTAATAGCAGGAGTTTAATACGATGAGCATTCGTCCTTTGTATTCCTCTACCTTTACCACATGTTGGGGGGTCAAGATATCCTTAGCGTCCAGATTGTGCAGGCCGAAATCTTTTACGATACGGGTAATGGCATCCGCATTGGTCAGTCCGCTAACCTCGAACCAATTGATCTGATTCGGATCGGCAAGTTTGCTGAAAGAGGTGTCGGCTATCCGCACCTCTTTCGTATGCAAAGATTGTTCGTTGTATTGCGTGAGACGGATGCCGGTCGTTGTCTCATGTTCACCGGCGTAATAATACTTGTCCGACAAATGCCGGTTGGATATATGTCTTCTCCTATGTGTATATTCATTCCGTCTCATAATAAGGATCTCGTTTTAATCAAACTCGACAACGGTGATACCGGCGCCTCCGAACTGCACATGCTCGTCTTGAAAACGACGGACACCGGGAATCGTACGCAGATAATCCCGGATTAGCTGACGTAAGATACCTGTACCGGTTCCATGTAAGATGCGAACCTTACCTGCCCCGACTTGGATGGCGTCGTCGATAAAATAGGTCACGCTTTGCAATGCCTCATCGCCCCTCATTCCTCTAACATCGATTTCTTGCTTAAAGTTTATCTTTTTCTCGTGCATATCATCGGCGGTCTGGGAGCTAACGAACGTGCTTTTCTGGACTTCGCGCTTGATCTGGCCTTTGCTTACCTTTTCCAACTGCTCCAGCTTAACCGTGCTTTTGATCATTCCGAATGCTACTACGGCCTGCTTTCCTTGTAGTTCCATAACGGTTCCGGCGGAAACCTGCCCTTTAAGGCGTACATGGTCGCCGACCTCTATCACGTCTTTATTAAATACCGGTTGGGCCGTCACTTTTTGTTTCTGCTTCTTCCGTTCGTTTCGTTCCTTCAGCTTCGCCATCTTGCGTGCGATCTTATCGTCCTCTTCCTCGGTCGCCATGACGGAGTTCTTGAACTCTTCCAAGGCTTTGCGGGCTAGTTTGGTCTGTTCTTTTTCCGCTTGGGCTTCCTTGATCTCACGAACGGTATTCTCGATCTTGGCATTCGCCTCCGCTAGAATACGTTGTGCCTCGGCCTTCGCCTCCCGGATGATCTCTTTCCGTTGCTTGTTTACGGCTTCCAAGTCTTGTTCATAACGGGAAGTGACCTCTTCCAGTTTTTTCTCCTGCTGACGGATGTTCTGCCGTTTGCTTTCCCAGTACCGTTTATCGCGTACGATATCTTGCAAGTATTTGTCCATATTGATATAATCCGCTCCGACGTTCGCGGAAGCGTCGGCTATCACGTCCTCGGGCAGACCGATCTTGCGTGCGATCTCTACGGCAAAAGAGCTACCCGGATTTCCGATAGAAAGCTTGAACAAGGGCTGCATCAAATGGCGGTCGTACAACATGGCACCGTTTACGATACCCTCCGTATCCTCGGCGAAATGTTTCAAATTCTGGTAGTGGGTCGTGATTACACCAAAGCTATGATTCCGGTTGAAGCGATCCAATAAAGCCTCGGCGATAGCGCCGCCAATCTGGGGTTCCGTACCGCTACCGAACTCATCGATTAGGATAATGGTCCGCTCGTTACAATTCTTCACGAAATACTTCATGTTGGTAAGGTGGGAACTGTAGGTACTCAAATCGTTCTCGATGCTTTGCTCATCGCCTATATCGATGAATATATGCTCGAAGATCCCGGTTCTTGATCGCTCATGCAAAGGAATCAATAAACCACATTGCAACATGTATTGAAGTAATCCGACCGTTTTCAGGCAAACGGATTTACCACCGGCGTTCGGACCGGATATGATCAAGATCCGTTTTCCCTCGGTCAGCTCGATATCGAGGGGAACTACCTGCTTGCCCTGTTTCTGCAAAGACAGGAATAAGAGCGGATGCACGGCACGTGCCCAATCCATTTGTCGCTTATCCTCCACGATCGGCTTGATCGCCTTGACTTGCTCCGCGAATAACGCTTTCGCACGAATGAAGTCAATGTCGGCGAGAAACTCATAGGATTGTAGGATATCCGGGGCTAAAGGACGGATCACGTTCGTGAATTCCGTCAGTATCTTAATGATTTCCCGGCGTTCCTCTCCCTCCAGTTCCCGGATGCGGTTATTCGCCTCCACGACCACCTCCGGCTCTATAAAGACCGTCTTGCCACTGGCGGACTCATCATGTACGATACCTTTTATCTTTCGTTTGAAGGCCGGGGCTACCGGGATCATCAAACGACCGTCGCGCATGGTCGGTGTCACGTCCTTATCGACAACCCCGTCCGATTGCGCCGCACGGAGGATGGATTGCAGGCTGCGGGAAATACCGCTCATCGTGATCGTCATTTCCCTGCGGATTTGCGATAGGGTGGAGGAAGCGCTGTCCTTGACCTTGCCGAATTTATCGAGGATGCTATCGATCTTTCCAATCAATTGGGGGAAGACAAAGATATCTCCCGCCAATTCAGTCAAGGCCGGATACTTGATTTCCCCATCGTCCATGGGCTTGAAGAAGCGTACGATATCATTGATCGTTTGCAGGGAACGTTTGAGGTCGAACAACTCCCGTTCGTCCAGCCAAGTACCTTCCGGCCGAATCCGTTTCAAGGAATAGCGCACGTCGAAGAAATAATTGGCGGGGAATTCCGTGTCTCCGTGTAGGATACGGATAAACTCATCGGTTTGTTCCAATCGCTTGGATACGATCTCGAAATCAGCGGAGAATCCCATCTCCGCTACCCGCTCTTCCCCGAGCGGGCTTAAACATTTTTCTGCAATTAAGTGACGGATCTTATCAAAGCCCGTCTTTTGTTCAAAATTTTGTGGATATATCACGTGTTTGTAAAATCTTTATTTGATCTCTACCGTCACTTCAGAGCGAATGGTAGGACGGATAATTACTTCTAATTTTGTCTTGCCACGCTTTATATTAAATGTACAGGCGTTGTTGCCGGACGGATTAATATAAGGGGCGAAATAGTATAAATAAGAGAACGCCGGCAAGTAATCGGAGCTTTGCGACGCATCCGCTATTTGGGGATATTTGAATACGTCCCAAAACATGCAATATTTGAAACCGTTCGCATCCGTAAACATCGTCTTCGGATCACGATATTGCATCGTGTTCGTGATAAAGCGCTTGTAGGCAGATGAGAACTCCTCTGCCGAATGATCCATCTTATGGCGGCCGATCTTTTCTATAATGTCACGAGGACGGATGCCTGCCGCATAAGCGGGAGAGTTGCGATCTACGTCAACCACTTGATCCAATTTATCGATATCGTAGCTGATCCCCGTATAATTATAGGTCTTCTTGCTCACCTTGAACGGTACGTTACGTCCGTATTTCGCGTAGGGGTATTGCATACACATCAACGGGACATGCACCCGGGCGTATTCGTCCAGACGATAAGAGTCTTCCAGCAACTCGTTCGCCTCGCATTCCCAGAGTACACGTCCGGGGATGTCTTTTTGATCGATGATACGGATACCGAATTGCAGCAGATATTCGGCCTCCGCTTCGGCGGCGGCGTAATTCAAGAATGGGAATTTCTCCATCTTGCTGTGCGAGAAGTTGTACCGGTAAGTCGGTTCTTTTTCCACCAGCACTTTGTTCGCTCCCAGATAGTTCGGGTTCTTATCGAAAAAGTAGAACGTCTGTATCAATAGATCCGGCTTGGCGATATCGACCGTCAGTCCTTTCTTGCTCAACTCGTTCTCGATGCATTCGTTGATGACCGTTTCCAGTTTACGGTTATTCTCGTCGATGGTCGAGAAGGCGAATGTCTTGAAGTTACCGAAATCTACGCCGTCGGATGTGACGGTAGTCTTGAACGGGCATACGAATTCTTGCTCATTGGTTGTCTCCAAGCTATACATCGCGTAGGCGGACGCCAGCTGGTCTTCCGTGATGGCGTTACTTTTCTTGCAGTCCTTCTTTACCAATACTTGTTTAGAAGATGAGGAAAGGTTGCTGATGGTCAATAGTACGTCGTTTCTTCCGGCGGGATTCAACAGCTGGGGGATCTCATCGACAGATATCTCCGTCACAGGTACCCCGTTGATCTCCTCGATCACGTCGTATTTCTTAATACCTGCTTGCTCGGCGGATGAATAAGGGATGACGCTTTTAATGACCGGCTTGTTGTTTCCCCAGTTCTTGCTCTGGCTGATATCGTATGTGAAGCCTAGTCGGCAGATGGATGTATTCCTGTTTTGGGCGGAAACCGTACAGACCGCCAATACTAATAGCAACGTTGACAAAATCACACTTCTCATCATATTCTGGAATTTTATTTACTCTAAAAATACCTGTTTCGTTTAAAACATAGGCAAAGGTAAAGATATTTTTGATGTAGTGGAATAGTTGGCAATATATTTGCTGCTATAATAGTGTATGAACCTGATATGGATGCTGTGTATATACCTTTCAAGGGTATTTATGTGGTACCGTATTTCGCTTACAATTAGTTAGTAATGAAAAAAATTAGATAGACTATGAGCAAGATGAATCCAAACGAGAAAAAAGAAAACGCTTCAAAAAACGAAAACGTGAATAATGAGGAAGCGACAAATTTGCAGGAAGAGCAGTCAAATGCGACAGATGAAACGGCCGGTTCTGACAATGTGTCGGACGAACTGGAAGCCTTGCAAAAGAAATATAACGAATTGAATGATTCCCACCTTCGCTTGATGGCGGAGTTTGACAATTACCGTAAACGTACGATGCGTGAGAAGGCAGAGCTGATCAAGACTGGCGGCGAGGGTGCGTTAAAGAACCTCCTTCCTATTATCGACGATTTCGAGCGTGCCTTGCAGAACGTTCGTGCGGCCGAGGATGTAGAGGCCGTTAAAGAAGGCGTGGACTTGATTTTCGGTAAGTTCATGGGGTATCTGGCTCAGCAGGGCGTGAAACCGATCGAGGCCGTAGGTAAGCCATTCGATACGGAAGAGTTTGAGGCTATCGCTACGATACCCGCTCCGGAACCAGACATGAAAGGCAAGGTGTTGGATTGTGTACAAACGGGATATACCTTATTCGACAAGGTAATCCGTCACGCTAAAGTAGTAGTGGGAGAATAATCGGAAAAATCGGCAAATAACAAATACAAGGATGGCTAAAAGGGATTACTATGAAGTGCTGGGCGTTGAGAAGAATGCTTCGGCGGATGAGATAAAGAAAGCGTACCGCAAGAAGGCGATACAGTTCCACCCGGATAAGAACCCGGGCGATAAGCAAGCGGAGGAGAACTTTAAGGAGGCGGCTGAGGCGTACGACGTGTTGAGCGATCCGCAAAAGCGTCAGCGTTATGACCAATTCGGCCATGCGGGTGTCGGCGGGGCTTCACAAGGTGGCGGCTTCGGTGGCGGAATGTCTATGGAGGATATCTTCTCCCAGTTCGGCGACATCTTTGGTGGACATTTTGGCGGTTTCGGAGGCTTCGGTGGTTTCGGCGGTTCTCGTGGAGGACGCCGGGTGAACCGTGGATCGGACTTGCGTGTGAAGGTGAAGCTGAACCTGAAAGAGATCGCTAACGGCGTGGAAAAGAAGATCAAGGTGAAGAAGTATGTGCCTTGTTCGCATTGTCACGGTAGCGGGGCGGAAGGCTCGGAGGGCGTGAAGACGTGTGATACGTGTAAAGGTAGCGGTGTCGTTACCCGTATCGCCAACACGATCCTTGGGCAGATGCAGACGCAGACGACTTGTCCTACTTGTGGTGGTGAGGGTAAGATCGTTGTCAAGAAATGTACGGAGTGTAACGGTGAGGGCGTCGTTCGTGACGACGAGATTATCACGATCAATATCCCTGCCGGTGTAGCCGAGGGCATGCAGCTTTCCATGAACGGTAAAGGCAACGCCGCACGACATGGTGGAATCAACGGCGACTTATTGATCCTTATCGAGGAGGAACCGCATCCGGAGTTGATTCGTGATGAGAACGATCTGCTATACAACCTGCTATTGAGTGTTCCGCAAGCAGCCTTGGGAGCCACGGTAGAGGTCCCGACCATCGACGGAAAGGCGAAATTGAAGATCGAGCCGGGTACGCAGCCGGGAAAGGTGCTTCGTTTGCGTAACAAAGGACTTCCTTCCATCAATAGTTATGGTACGGGAGATTTGTTGGTGAACGTGAGTGTATATATCCCCGAGACCTTGTCGTCTACGGAGAAAGAGACGCTGAACGGTTTGGAGAACTCACCGAACTTCCAGCCTAATAAGACGATGAAAGAGAAGATTTTCAGTAAGTTCAAGCACTTCTTTGATTAACGAATAGAAAAGACTACTGTATTCGTGTGAGAACACTATAGTATTCGTGGATAAACACAGTAGTGTTTGGAAATGAATACAATTGTGTTTATTGCCGGAATACGGTAGTCTTTTTTCATAAGTCCTAAAATGAGTATCCTATGAGAATATATACCCGTGGGGGAGATAAAGGGAAAACCGGCATACATGGTGGTGAGCGTGTCGATAAGGATGACATCCGTATCGAGGCGAATGGGACGTTGGATGAGTTGAACGCCGAGATCGGCATTGTCCGTACGCTGCTGCCTTCCGATCATGAATGGCAGGCGTTGCTGGGTAGGATACAGCGGGAGATGATGGTCGTGATGTCGCATGTGGCGACACCTTCGGCGATCCGTGATAAGAATCCGAATCCGCTCCCCGATGATTTGGCCGTCTTTTGTGAGTCCCATATCGATGATCTTTCCGCCCAGATGGAGGATAACGGGTATTTTATCCTTCCGGGAGGCACACCTGTATCGGCACACCTCCAGTTGGCCCGTACGATCACCCGCAGGGCCGAACGCCGCTTGTGGACATTGAATCGGAAAGACCCGGTCCCTGCCGGCATCATGGCGTTCGTGAATCGTTTATCGGATCTGTTCTTTACGATGGCACGTTATGACATGTTCCGTCAAGGAAACGCCGAGGAACGTTGGCAATCCTTCCTATATAAACGGAGAAAGAAATCCTAGAGGGCGATATCCTGCCATTCGCCTTTCACAAGCTCACGGGTGGACTTGAAGCCGGCTTGCTTTAGCAACTCAAAAACCTCCTTGCGACCGTCGTTCACCAAATCCGGATAATGGCAATCGGAGTTCACCATGACAGGGATATTCATTTCCCGCATCCGTGATAGGTATTCCACACGGGGGTAAAGCTCTTTTTTCTTGGTCCAGTTCTTGGTGTTGACCTCGACCATCAATCCTTTCTCCTGAACCAGATCCAAACAAGCCTCAAAAGGCTTCCGATACCAATCCTCCTCAAAATTGAAGATCTCATATTTCTGTCCGTTCATATAGATCTTGTCCATATGCCCGACGATATCGATGCCTCCGGCCTCTATCATTTTCATCGTGGTATCGAAATAACGCTTGACAAGCAACCGGACATCTCCATCGAAATGACGCTCCACGGAGTGAGCGTATTCCCTGAATGAGCCGTCTATACAGACCATGTTCTCTTCGACCAGACGCTCTGATACGGGCAGGAAATGGATGGAACCGATCCGGTAGTCCAAGGGCAACTCTTGGAAATAGGGGATCGAGGCGTTATAGGTCTCGTCCAGATAATCAATCTCCAGACCGGCATATATTTCCAGTTGATCGCTGTATTTCTGTTTCAGTCGTTTTATCTCTTGCAGATACTCCGGCATATCGTCTTTAGACATATTCCAAAAGGTCTCGAACGGAAGCGGTGAGTGGGAGGAAAAACCGTACGCACGGAACCCGTGTGTTATGGCGAATCTCACGAAATCCTCCGGAATACTTCTTCCATCACAAAAAGTACAATGACTATGGTAATTACTGAGTTGCATGATTGTTCTTAGTGATTAAAAAGCCACATCCGGATCGTCTTGCCCGGATGTGGCCTTGTATGATGAATGAGAGAAGGGTTATTTGATAACGCCTAGCTCTTTTCCTACCTTGATAAACGCTGCGATAGCCTTGTCCAGATGCTCGGTCTCGTGGCCGGCGGACAATTGTACGCGGATACGAGCTTGTCCCTTCGGTACTACCGGGTAATAAAAACCGGTTACGTAAATACCCTCTTCCTGCATCTTGGCGGCGAAATCTTGAGACAACTTAGCGTCGTACAACATAACGGCACAGATAGCGGATTGAGTCGGCTTGATATCGAAACCGGCTGCCAGCATCTTGTCGCGGAAGTAGCTTACGTTGTTCATTAATTTCGTATGTAAAGCGTCGCTCTCCTTCAACATCTTGAACATCTCCAAGCTTGCGCCTACGATGGCCGGAGCCACGGAGTTAGAGAACAAGTAGGGGCGAGAACGCTGACGTAACATATCGATAATCTCCTTCTTTCCGGTCGTGAAGCCACCCATGGCACCACCGAACGCCTTACCCAGCGTACCCGTGAAGATATCTACACGTCCGTAAACATTGAACTGCTCGGCTACGCCATGGCCCGTCGGTCCTACGACACCGGCAGAGTGAGACTCGTCCACCATAACCAATGCGTCATATTTCTCGGCAAGCTCGCAAATCTTGTCCATCGGAGCGACATTGCCGTCCATGGAGAACACGCCGTCCGTAGCGATGATACGGTGACGTTGGGCCTGCGCCTCTTGTAGGCAACGCTCCAAGTCCGCCATATCGGCGTTAGCGTAGCGATAACGTTTAGCCTTGCATAAACGAACGCCGTCGATGATAGAGGCGTGGTTCAAGGCATCCGAGATAATAGCGTCTTCCTCGCCGAACAATGGCTCGAACAAACCACCGTTAGCGTCGAAACATGCGGCGTAAAGGATCGTGTCCTCAGTCTTGAAATAGTCGGAGATGGCTGCCTCCAATTGCTTGTGCAAATCCTGCGTTCCACAGATGAAACGAACGGACGACATGCCATAACCGTGTGTATCCATGGCTTCTTTCGCGGCCTTGATCAGTCGTTGGTTATCGGACAGGCCAAGATAGTTGTTGGCGCAGAAGTTCAAAACATCACTTCCGGCATTTACTTTGATGTCGGCTCTCTGCGGCGTAGTAATGATACGCTCGTTCTTGTATAAACCCGCGGCTTTGATGCCTTCAAGTTCATTTGTCAAGAATTCTTTAAGTTTTCCGTACATAAAAACTTTGTTTTTTATTAGTATTTAGATGTGAGTAGTAGCTTCGTTGTCAAAGCGACAGACAAAGGTCTGTTTTTTTTTTGAATTTTAATACTAAAAAAGAGAAGAAATTCATGCCTAAACTGTTTTATTCTCTATACCTTTGCCACGGAAAAAAACTTAAATCTCATTAAACGCGATGAAGAATGTATTAGTAATTGGTTCTACCGGTCAGATCGGATCAGAGTTAACCATGAAATTAAGAAGTATCTACGGTGGGAACATAGTAGCGGGTTATATCCCGGGTGCGGAACCTAAAGGCGAGTTATTAGAATCGGGACCTTCCGCTATCGTGGATATCACGAACGAGCAGCAGATCGCTGAGACGGTATCAAAATATAATATTGATACGATCTACAACTTGGCGGCTCTCTTGTCGGCTGTAGCCGAGGCTAAACCTCAGTTGGCGTGGAAGATCGGTATGGGGGGCTTGTTCAATGTGCTTGAGGTGGCCCGTGAGATGCACTGCGCCGTATTTACGCCGAGCTCTATTGGCGTTTTCGGTAACAATACCCCGAAAGACAAGACTCCTCAAGATACGATCCGTAATCCTCGTACGATGTACGGCGTGACGAAGGTATCCGGCGAGTTGTTAAGCGATTATTATAATATCCGTTTCGGCGTGGACACACGTTCGGTTCGTTTCCCCGGATTGATCTCTTACGTAACACCTCCGGGTGGTGGTACGACGGACTACGCTGTCGATATTTACTATTCGGCCGCTAAGGGCGAGAAATTCGTTTGCCCGATCGCCGCCGGTACTTTCATGGATATGATGTACATGCCGGACGGCTTGCGTGCCGCTATCGAGATTATGGAGGCGGATTCTACTAAATTCGTTCACCGTAACTCTTTTAACATTGCCTCGATGAGTTTCGATCCGGAGATCATCTTTAATAATATCAAGAAATACGTGCCGGACTTCCAGATGGAATATGAGGTAGATCCTTTGCGTCAAGCTATCGCCGAGTCGTGGCCGAACTCCTTGGATGACACTTGCGCCCGCCAAGAGTGGGGCTGGAAGCCGGAGTATGATTTGGATGCCATGACAAAAGACATGTTAGCTAAATTGAAAGAACGTTTCAATAAATAAGAGTGATGTTGTAGCCATGATTGTTTGTGGATAGAGGGGCCGGGGTATCATCAGGGGTGGATGATCCCCGGCTCTATTTTTTACCGCCGCTATTTCAATAAATCCGGTCGGAGGCGTGCCGTACGCTCTTGTGCTTGTTGCAAGCGCCATTCTTCGATCTTGTGCTGGTGCCCGGATAATAGTACCTCGGGTACTTTCCAACCTTTGTAATCGGCGGGACGTGTATAAACAGGCGGGGCCAGTAAGTCATCTTGGAAGGAGTCGGAGAGGGCGCTTTGCTCGTCGCCGATCGCTCCCGGTATCAAGCGTACCACGGCGTCGGTTATGATAGCGGCGGCCAGCTCTCCTCCGGTCAGGACATAGTCTCCTACGGATATCTCTTTCGTTATCAAATGCTCACGGATACGATAGTCGATCCCTTTATAGTGCCCGCAGAGGATAATCATATTATTTAGTAAAGACATGCTGTTGGCCATGGGCTGGTTGAGTGTCTCGCCATCCGGGGAGGTATAGATTACCTCGTCATATTCCCGTTCGCTTTTCAACGCTGAGATCGCCCGGTCTATCGGTTCGATCTGCATCACCATCCCGGCCTCTCCTCCGAACGGATAATCATCCACCCGTCTCCATTTATTAGTGGTGTAATCCCGTAGGTTATGTAAATGAATCTCCGCTAATCCCTTATCTTGCGCTCTCTTGACGATAGAGCAATTAATCATCCCCTCGATCATCTCGGGAAGTACGGTAAGTATATCTATACGCATAAAAAATAGTTGTAACGTTAAAACCTCCCGCAAAGGTACATCTTTATTCCGACTCATCACAAAGTGAGTCTCTATTATCTATAAATTCGTGATAAGAAAATAAGAAGGTATATTAACTTGCGTGATGAAGTATATCTTCTATGGGACTTGAAGTATATATTCGAGGAGACTTGAAGTATATCTTGCTTTTCCTTCCCGAAGTTCATGAGGATATTTTTGTATCGTTTGAATTATTATTCGTACTTTTGTCCGTCAATTCGGCGGCTATCAATAGAGGCCGTCTCTTTAGAGAATAAATTTTATAGCGATGAATATATCTTACAATTGGCTGAAAGAGTATCTTGATTTCGATCTGAAGCCAGAAGAAGTGGCTGCGGCGCTTACCTCTATCGGTTTGGAAACCGGTGGAGTAGAGGAAGTTCAAACGATTAAGGGCGGACTTGAGGGACTGGTTATCGGTGAAGTGTTAACTTGTGAGGAACACCCGAATTCTGACCATTTACATATTACGACCGTAAATGTAGGTGGCGAGGCTCTTTTACAAATCGTATGCGGTGCCCCGAACGTGGCTGCCGGACAGAAAGTGGTCGTAGCCGTGAACGGTACGAAACTGTACGACGGTGATGAATGCTTTACGATCAAGAGATCCAAGATCCGTGGCGTTGAGTCCAACGGTATGATTTGCGCCGAGGACGAGATCGGTATCGGTACCGACCATAACGGCATTATCGTACTTCCCGCCGACGCTGTTGTAGGTACGCTTGCTAAAGATTATTATAATGTAAAGAGCGACTACGTGCTGGAGGTGGATATCACCCCGAACCGTGTAGACGCTACTTCCCATTTCGGTGTCGCCCGTGACTTGGCCGCTTACTTGAAGCAAAACGGTAAGCCCGCTGAGTTGAGACGTCCTTCGGTAGACGCTTTCAAGATCGACGACGAGACGCCGGGCGTAGAGGTCGTGGTAGAGAATACGGAGGCTTGTCCCCGTTATTCCGGTGTTACGATCAAGGGCGTTACGGTGAAGGATAGCCCGGAGTGGTTACAAAACCGTTTGCGTGTGATCGGCCTTCGTCCCATCAATAACGTAGTGGATATAACGAACTTTATCCTGCATGAGTTAGGGCAACCTTTGCACTCTTTCGACGCGGGTAAGATCAAAGGAAATAAAGTGATTGTCAAGGCGGCCGAGGCGGGTACGAAATTCGTCACGTTGGATGGCGTGGAGCGTACGTTGACCGATCGTGACTTGATGATTTGTAACGTCGAGGAACCGATGTGTATCGGTGGCGTGTTCGGCGGTTTGGATTCCGGCGTGACGGAGGAGACCACCGACGTATTCTTGGAATCCGCTTGTTTCCATCCGACGTGGATTCGCAAGACCGCTCGTCGTTTCGGCTTGAACACAGACGCTTCTTTCCGCTTCGAGCGTGGTTTGGACCCGAACAATACGATGTATGTATTGAAACGTGCCGCCTTGTTGATACAAGAGTTGGCGGGAGGTAAGATCACGGGTGCCGTACAGGATGTTTATCCTACCGTGGCGGAACCGTATACGGTTGAGGTGACTTACGAGAAGATCAATACGTTGATCGGTAAGGATATTCCGGTAGAGACCGTGAAAAGTATCTTGGCTAGCCTTGAGATGGAGATCGTATCCGAGACTGCCGAGGGCTTGACTTTGCATGTTCCCGTATATCGTATCGATGTGCAGCGTGATGTAGAAGTGATCGAGGACATTCTTCGTATCTACGGATATAATAACGTGGAGTTCAGCGATAACGTGAAGTCCAATTTAAGTTACCAGACTCCTACGGATCGTAGCTGGAAATTGCAGAACTTGATCTCGGAGCAACTTTGCGGTTGTGGTTTCAACGAGATCATGAACAATTCCTTGACACGCTCCGCTTATTATACGGATCTGTCTGTTTATCCGGAAGCGCATTGTGTCATGTTGATGAACCCGTTAAGCGCTGATTTGAACTGCATGCGTCAGACCTTGTTGTTCGGAGGCTTGGAGAGCATCGAGCATAACATGAAGCGTAAGAATGGCAATGTCCGTTTCTATGAGTTCGGTAATTGCTATGATTATAATATCGATAACAAGAAGGAAGATGAGACCTTGGCGCAGTTCAGCGAGGATTACCGTCTAGGCATCTGGGTAGCCGGCAACCGGGTGGAGAACAACTGGGCGCATCCGGACGAGAAATCTTCCGTTTATGAGTTGAAGGCTTACGTAGAGAATATCTTAGCCCGCTTGGGCGTGGATATGAAACGGGTTATTTTCGGTAACTTGACGAATGATATCTATTCTTCGGGCCTAAGTATCACGACCGGTTCCGGACGTCAATTGGGTACGATGGGTATCGTAAGCAAGAAACTTCGTAAGATGCTGGATATCGATATGGAGGTTTATTACGCTGAGTTGTCGTGGACCCAATTGATGAAGGAGATCAAGAAGGCGAAAGTAACCTTCTCCGAGATTTCCAAGTTCCCGGCTGTTAAACGAGACTTAGCGTTGTTGCTTGACAAGAGCGTACAGTTTAGCGAGGTCGAGAAAATCGCTAAGGATAGCGATCGCAAGCTATTGAAGGAAGTATCTCTGTTTGACGTTTACGAGGGCAAGAATCTTCCGGCGGGCAAGAAGTCGTATGCCGTAAGCTTCTTCATGCAAGATGAGAGCAAGACTTTGAACGATAAGCAGATCGACGCTATCATGAAGAAGATCCAGACGAATCTGGAACAAAAGCTAGGTGCTCAATTGAGATAAGAATTTAATTACATAAAATAAAGATAAACTGATAAACATATGGGAAGAGCGTTTGAGTTTCGTAAAGCGAGAAAGTTTAAGCGTTGGGGCAATATGGCCCGTGTATTCACGAAGTTAGGTAAGGAAATCACGATTGCGGCAAAACAAGGTGGGCCGGAGCCCGAGAATAATCCTCGTTTACGTGTGTTGATGCAGAACGCCAAAAAGGAGAATATGCCGAAGGAGAACGTGGAGCGTGCCATTAAACGTGCTGTATCCAAGGATTTCACGGATTATAAAGAGATGAACTATGAGGGATATGGTCCTTTCGGTATCGCTATCTTCGTTGAGACCGCTACGGATAATACGACTCGTACGGTAGCCAACGTTCGTAGTTATTTCAATAAGAACGGTGGTTCTCTGGGAACATCCGGTAGCTTGGAGTTCTTGTTCGATCATAAATGCGTATTCCATATCGCTAAAAAAGAGGATCTTTCTTTAGAAGACCTAGAGTTGGAGTTGATCGACTTCGGTGTAGATGAGGTTGAGGAAGACGAGGACGAGGTTGTTCTTTATGGTGAGTTTGCGCAGAATTCGGCGATCCAGAAATATTTGGAGGAGAATGGTTTTGAGATCTTGAGTAGTGAGTTCGTACGTATCCCGAACGATTTGAAGGAGGTTACTCCGGAACAGCGTGAGTCTATCGAGAAGATTATTGAGAAATTAGAGGAAGACGAAGACGTTCAAAACGTATTCCATAATATGAAGGAAGACGATTCTGAGGAGGAATAACGTACGCTTATACGTAAAATAGTATACTTTATCCGTAAAAAAGCGACATCGAGGCAAATTCGATGTCGCTTTTTCTTTTTTACAACGAATGTTTCATGTTTTTTATTTATTTTTGTGAGTCTAGGGTGAATAACAATTTAACTTATATGGTGAAAATGAAAAGACTATTTCTTCTTTGTGCGTTCGTGAGCATGTTTGCGACGTGTAATTTTATCTCAGCTCAAAAAGAGTTAGGGATTTTCAATTCTGTTTCGGCAGGAGTGGGTGTTGGTTTGACGGGTGTAGATGTGGAAGTCGCTACTCCTATTACGCCTTATCTGGCGTTGAGAGGTGGTCTTACCTTTATGCCGGGTTTCAGCATTAATACGGACGTGGATGTAGATGTTAACGATCCGCGAGCGGGTGTGTATAATGATACATACTCCATGGATGTCAAAGGTAGCTTGAAACGTACTTCTGGACAGTTGTTGGTGAATGTTTACCCGTTTCCTCACGCTTCTTCGTTCTTCGTTGCGGCCGGCGCCTATTTCGGTGGTTCTTCCTTGGTGAAGATAGAAGGGCATAGTGATAAGTTGAAAGACCTGATCGCCCAAGGAGAAAGTGCGGGCATAGTTATCGGTGATTATACGATTCCGGTGGATAATAACGGTAATGTATCCGGTGGATTGAAAGTGTCCGGTTTTCGTCCTTATCTAGGTCTTGGATTCGGTCGTGCGGTTCCTAAGAAACGGGTTGGCGTGATGTTTGAGCTGGGTGTGCAATTCCATGGCAAACCGGAGGTATATACGGATTCAGGGGATGTAAAGGACTTGTTGAATGAGATAGACGAGGATGATACCTTTACGAAGATCATGGACAAGCTAACGGTTTATCCGGTCATGAAGATTCGTATTTGCGGAAGAATATTTTGATTGTCAAAGATAGTATAAGCTAAGAGTGGCGTTAATACGATGCCACTCTTTTTTTATGGCTAAACTTTCATTTATTTTGTTTATTTTTGTGCGCTGTTAGGGTCATAATTTTGATAAAAATAACTTTATATGAAAAACAAACATTTGGTGATGCTATTGCTATCATCTTGCTGTTTAGCGGCATGTGTGGATAGTAAGTATGATTTAAGCGATGTCAATACGGACGATGCGGTAATGGGTGAGTCTTGGGTAGCTCCCCTCGGTACGGGTTATGTAACGTCGGATGATGTTGTGAATGTAGAGAAAGTCCCTTCCATTCGGGAAGTCGACGGGGCTTACGTCATGATCTATGATGGAGAGATGAAGATTAAGGGGAAAAGCTTACGGGCCGCCTCTGATAAAGTGGAGATCGCCTCGGAAGATATAACGACTGGGGATATCGATGGCTTGTTCGATGGCGATTTCGTTTTGGCGTTAACGAATCCCCATATTACATTAAAGTCGAATGTAAAGAATGCCTCTTTGGATTGTAGCTTGGCTATCGAGGCCGAGAACGCAAGTAAAAAGGAGGTTACTTCCTCTGATTTTACTTTGTCTACGGTGTCTCCTAATATTTGGATCGGCCCTCTTGATCCGAAGACGGATGCTTTTAAGTTTGTCAAGAACGAGAAGTTACCGGGAATCGTACAGATTGTTCCTCAAAAAATACATTTGTCTTTGTCCGCCGATAGCAAACAATGGGCGAACGCTCCTATGGATGCCTTGAGCGAGTTACGCTATGCGGTAGAGCTTCCGTTGACTCCGGCACCGGAATTTAGCGCCGTATCCGTTGAGCGGATCGAGGACGCTTTTGATGAGGATTTCGTAGACTATATTTTCTCGGACGGAAGCGCGAAGATCTATGGAGAGGTTACGAACGAGATGCCGTTCGATATGTCTATCGAGATGGTGATCATGGATGAGAACAATGTACCGGTAGATATCCAATTCCCGGCACAAGAGGTAAAAGGACAATCCGGAGAGGTTATCTTCGAGATCACGAAGGAGGATATGCCGAAAATGAAGGACGCACGTCATATAGACCTGAATTTACATTTAACGGGTAGAGATCAAAGCGAGGCTTTGAAGAAAGGCCAGAAAACTACCTTCAACTTGAAACTTAAGAAAGAAGGTGGTATCTCCATTTGATCCCAGTACTAACCATTTAAATTACGAAAAAGAAAGATGAATACTATATATAATATGTATAAGAGAGGTCTGTGCGCTTTATGTTTATTGACCACTGTGGGAATGTCGGTATCCGCCCAGCAAATACGAACTTCTTACTTCATGCAATCTTCTACGGCACGCACGACGATGAATCCGGCGTATCGTCCCGAGAGAGGCTATGTTTCCATTCCGGTATTGGGTGCGGTTGGCGCTTCTTACGGCACGAACGGAGTGGCCGTAGATAATTTTATCTATCCGAAGAACGGTGAGACCGTAACGTTCATGGATAACTCCGTGAATACCGAGTCTTTCCTGAATGGCTTGAAGGACGAGAATCAGGTAAACATGGATTTTGGTACGCAGGTTCTATCCGGTGGTTGGTACGCCGGGAAGGGATTCTGGACGGTTGATGTTTCTATCAAGGGATTGGCGAATATTCGTGCTCCGAAGACATTGTTCGAGTTCATGAAAAAGGGTAATGGATCTCAGAGTACCTATGATATTCGTAATATCAGGGCGTACGCCGAGGCTTATTTGGAGACAGGTGTAGGATATTCTCGTCCTATCACGGATAAGTTGACAGTCGGAGGTAAGGTTAAATTGTTATGGGGCGTAGGTTCTATGGACGCTACGATCGATCAGATGCATGCTGAGATGGGAGAAACTCGCTGGAAAGTTACCTCTACCGGTACCTTGCAGACGAATATGAAAGGCTTGGTCCCGGAAATGGAAGTAGACGAGCAAGGCCGTGATTATTATAATAGCTTTGATTTCGATTCTCCGGGTCTTAGCGGTTTCGGTATGGGAGTGGACTTGGGTGCTACGTACCAATTGACCGAGAATATCATGTTGTCCGCCGCTGTCCTTGATTTAGGTTTTATCAGTTGGAGCAAAGGAGGGAGCACGGTAGGTAAGTTGGATGGAACTTTCGACTTTAACGGCTTTGATCTGGCTATCGGCGAGAATAACGGTGATATACCGAGCATGGGCGATCAGTTTGACGCTATCAAGGAAGATTTCGAGAACTTGCTTCATTTCAAGAAAGAGGGTGAGTCCGGAAGCACTACCCGTCTTCGTTCGACAATCAATATCGGTGGCGAGTACCGTTTGCTGGAAAACAAGTTAGGTATCGGTTTATTGTCAAGCACTCGTCTTTATTCCCCGAAAGCCTATACGGAACTGACATTGTCCGGTAATTACCGTCCGGTGAAATGGTTTGAGGCTACGTTGAGCTACTCATTTATCCACAGTAAGTTCAAGACGTATGGTATCGCCTTGAATTTCTCACCGTCTTGGATCAATTTCTTTATCGGATCGGATTATATGTTGACAAAGGTAACTCCACAATGCTTGCCGGTCAGCGGTAACGCCATGAATCTTTACATGGGAGTAAGTGTTCCTTTGAAATCATTCGCTAATTAATGCGGAATATTTAGAAATAGAGTTAGTATCATAAAGGAAAATACTGTCCGGGCTATATATCCAGACAGTATTTTCTTTTTTTATTAGGCTCGTTTTATAAGGTTCTTTATCTTTGTAGACTATAGATCGAACTCTTTGGCAATTATATAATTAAAAAGTAAACCGATGAAAAAGTTTTTATTCCTATTCCTGTTTGCTGTTCAGTTTCTACATGCGGCGAACGATTACAAGATTTATGATACCTTACGGGTGAATCATAACACGATCCGGTTGGATATACTTGATTTCAAGAATCAGGTTATTTCCGGGGAGGCAGAAATCTCCTTGGAGAGTAAGATGGATGATTTACGGTACGTACCTATCTTATTGCAAGATATGAGGATTGATAGGGTCTCGATAAATGGCAAGGCCGTGAAAGGTTTTCAATACGATAGTACCTTATTGCGTATCCCGGTAGCCACTCCTTTGCGAGAAGGGGAGAAGGCGCTTCTTTCCATCAAATACCACGGGAAACCGGCAGGATCTGATTTCGGTGGGTTGGTGATAAAGGATAGCTTGCGTTCGGCCCATAATATGGGAGCCTCGTTGGAGGAGATCCCGCACAGTTATGGGCGAGGTTGGTTCCCCGCTACCGATGATTTCCGTTCCCGTAGCACATTCGACCTCTATTATAGGGTGAGTAGCGATCTGAAGGCGATCAGCACCGGTATTCTCCAAGATACGGTTTCGAACGGGGACGGTACCACTACGTGGCACTGGCGTGTGAATCACGCTATCCCCGATTATCTGGTGGCTATCGCCGTGGGGGATTATGAGAAAATCCATTATGACTATCGCCAGTCTTCCCGTGATTTACCGATTGATGTGTATGTCTTTCCGAATGAGGTGAAGGAGGCTAAAGAAACGTATGCGATCGTTCCTAAAGTTTTGGAGGTGATGGAGAAATATTTCGGGGAGATGATCTTTGACCGGGTTGGTTATGTCTCGGTGAATGGTACGCACGGTGCTATGGAGCATGTTAACAATATCTCCATGCCACCCCGTCCGGTACCTACACCGGAGTATCAGTCGTATATCATCCATGAGTTGATCCATTCGTGGTTTGGTAATCGGGTAACTTGTGCTACTGCTGAGGATATGTGGTTGAATGAGGGTATAACCTCTTTTGTCACGGGAATGGTTATGGAGGAACTTTATCCGGCAGATATTGCGATGCAATATTGGAAAGACTGCCAAGCGACGGCTTTGATTCTCTCGCCTATGTATGAGGGAGGGTATTTGCCTTTATATCCCATGCCGCAAGCATTTACGTATGGACCGACGGTATATATGAAAGGCGCCATGCTGATAAGTACGTTAAAAGAGTATTTAGGTGACGATGTCTTATACCCTGCCTTGAAGAAGTATCTAGAGGCCTATTCTTTAAAGCATGTTACGACGAAGGAATTCGAGACATTCATGTCTCAAGCTACCGGAAGAGATTTAAGCGGTTTCTTCGAGCAATGGATTTATCGCCCGGGCTTTATGGGATTCGAGATCGATTCTTTAAAAGGTTCTTATGATGGAAATACCTACAAGGGTACTTTATTTATAGAGCAAAAGCTCTGTGGTACTACCTCATATGGAGAGGATGTTAAGGTCCCTGTCACATTTTTTGATAAAGAGGGCGTGAAAAGGGAAAATGTGGAGGTGGAGATTAGCGGTGCTCAGGCGAAAGCAGATATCCGGTTACCTTTCGATCCCTCGTTTGGAGTCGTGGATGCGGATTACCGGATTTGTAAAGCCTCTATTTTCGAGCCGGTACGGATTGATTCGGTGGGCGTATATGCCCAGAGATATAGTAAGGCGACCTTACGCTGTAAGTCGATGGATAAGCCATTTACTGTTTATATGGAATACTATCAAATAGCTCCGGATGCGATGAAGGCATCCTCCGATATTCGTTTATATCCCAATTGCTATTGGCGATTGAACGGAGAGTTTCCGGCAGCTGAACTGAGCGGGCAATTCCAAGTGAATCCAACAGAAGAGGTATTTACCGCCTTAAAGGAGTCGGGTAAGCCGGTTTTAGTGCTGTATCGTCCGAGCCCGGCGGAGGATTGGACGGAAATCGCTTCCGTTTCCTTCGCTGATTTGGAGAAGAGTGGCGTAGCGGTAGATTCTCTGAGATCGGGTGAATATTGCTTGGGTTTCTGATAAAAGGTTTCCTAATAAAACGGGACTACTCTCATCATCTGTTGAGAGTAGTCCCGTTGGCTTAAAGCAGTACTGTCGTTGGCCTATGGGAGTACTGCCGTTGGCTGTTGACAGTACTCCCTTTTTAAACTACTTTTTATCGATCTCTTTCAGCAATTCATTTACCGCTGTTCTCAATTGAGTATCTTCCCCTTTGACAACGGTTTCCGGAGAGTTGGCTACCTTTACATCCGGCTCCAGCTGCTTGTTCTCCAGATAGCTGCCGTCCGATAAGCGATAACCGGTTACCGGTATGCCGAATATCAATGTCGGGTCTTGCAGGGTTTCCCAGGATACCGTGGTCATCGTTCCCGGTACAGGCATACCTACCAGACGTCCGATCTTTTGATGCTTATAAACCCACGGGGTTCCATGGGCGTTACTATAATTAGCCTCGCATTGCAACATGATGGAAGGTTTATTCCAGCGGCGGCTAGGCATATCGCAAGCCTCCCGCCCACGTGTCACTTGCGTGAGGTATTTCTCTCCGCTGAACAAGATCTCGATATCCTCGTGCAAGCGTCCACCACCATTAAAACGGGTATCGATGACGATTCCCTCCCGGTCGTTATATTTACCTAGGATATCGGAGTAGACAGAGCGGAAACTAGGATCTCCCATGGACTGGATATGTACGTAGCCCAATCGTCCGTTCGACCATTTATCCACGTCGGCGGCACGTTGTTTCACCCAGCGGGTATAAAGCAAGTTATTTAACTCACCGTTGCTGATAGGCAAGACTACCTCTTCCCAGCGTTCCTTGGTTTGCGGATTATAAAGGGAAACCAAGGTTTTCTTTTTGGCCTTATTGTTTAAAAGCTTAGAGTAATCCATATCCGGGGTTATTTCCTGTCCGTCTATTTTCTCCATGATGGTACCGGCTTTCACCTTGGAACGTGCGTGATCGAACGGGCCTTTTTCCACTACCTCAGCGATTAATAAACCTTTGCCGCTATGGTTCCAATCGAAAAGTAGGCCTAGGTTGGCGGTAACATTGCCGCTTGTTTGCGGACGGAAGCGTCCTCCGGTGTGAGAGACGTTGAGTTCTCCCAGATATTCGCTTAGCAACTCCGCGAAGTCATAGTTGTTATTGATATGTGGCAGGAACTTACGGTAGGCGGCGGTCATTGCTTCCCAATTTACACCGTGCATATTCACGTTGTAGAATCGTTTTTGCTCTTGTTTATAGACATGGTCGAACATATACTCACGTTCGGCGGCCAAGTCCATTTGGAAGTTCGCTTGGTAATTGACCGGCGTTAGTTTCTCTGATCCCAGATCCATCTTTTGCATGGAGCTGCTACCCAGCAAGAACAGGTTCTTACCCTCCTTGTCCATCTCCATGTTCGCCCATCCGGTATTCATCTTGTGGAGTAGCTTGGTCTCTTTCTTGCGCAAGTCCATTTTCCACAGGTCGTATTTGTCTTCGAAAGCCGAGAAATAATATAAAGTCTCGCCATTCTTCGAGATGACGGCACTACCCATTTCGGAGGAATTAGGAGTAAGACGTAGGATACGATCTTGGATTCCTTTCAGTTCCACTACGATATCTTTGGGCTTTTCATCTTTCTTCTCATCGGCTTTATCTTCTTTTTTCTTGTCTCCGGTCTTATCCCCGGTTACCTCTTTCTGTTCCTTTTCCAGTTCCTTTTGCAACTCATAATCCTCTTTGCTCAAGCGGAATTTATCATAAGCGTCTTGATTCATGAATACCAGCATGGCATCATTCAAGGAACCCCATGAGGCGTGCGCACGCATGCCGTAACGCTCGGTGGTGAATAAGATGGCGTTTCCATCCAGTACCCATTGCGGGGAGGTGCTGGTGTAACCGCTATTGGTCAGGTTGGTGATCTCTCCGCCTTGTGCGCTGACCAAGCCGATATCCGAATAAGGATCGTGCTTGTTTCCGATAAACCGGAGCGTGAACCATTTACCGTCTGGCGACCATGAGTAATCGAAACCGCCGGCTGTGCTATACCATGTGGAACCATCCGTGACTTGACGTACTTTCTTGGTCTCGAGGTTGACTACCATCAACCGCATACGGTCTTCTATGAAAGCGAGTTCCTTACCATCCGGCGAGAATTGAGGATAATTACGCTCTACAGTCTTAGAAGGCAGGAGAACTTCCTCTTCGATAATCGTCGCATTCGGGAAATTGGCTTCTTCCTTACGTGCGATCTTAGCCAAGTAAAGCTGCCAGTTTCCATCACGCTCGCTGGCATAAGCTAAAGTGCGGTTGTCTGGCGAGAAGCATATGCCTGTTTCCGCAGCCGGGGTATGGGTGATTTGCTTGGTCGTGTTGTAATCGGCCGAGGTGACGAATACCTCGCCTCTTAGGGTGAAGGCGATCTGCTTGCCATCGGGGGATACGGTGGCGGAGGTAGCTCCTTTACTGGAGTTCAGGTTGGTGATTTGCTCTTGATCGTCACGAATCAAGTCGATCCGTACTTTCTGCGGATTGCTTCCCGGACGTTGTGTATAAATCTCGCCATCGTATGTGTAGCACAATGTCTGGTCGCTGCCTGTAGAGAGGAAACGTACGGGATGTGTCTTGAACTGAGTAACCGCCGTTATAGATCGCGGAGTGTTGAGAGGGAATGAATATACATTGAAAGACCCTCCGTCGCGTTCGCTCAGAAAGTAAACCGTCTGTCCATCCGGAGTAAATACGGCGTTGCGGTCTTCTCCCGCATGGTCGGTCAAATTGGTGTGTTTCCCAGTTTGCGTATCATACATCCATATATCCCGGGTAACGGATGAGGTATGATGTTTACGCCATTCATCCTCGAAGCCCTTACGGTCTTGGTATAAGAATGTCTTTCCGGATTTATCGAAGCAAACCATCTCGGCGGGTGTTCCCAATATTTGCTCCGTACGTCCGCCACCGATCGGCACTTTATAAAGTTCCGTCATGGCCGAGGTCGGGAATAAGGCGCTCTGGGCCGGATCTTGTATGGATGCGGAGAAGAGTACGTATTTACCATCGGGAGTGAAGGCCGAGGGAATCTCGGAGGCGGAATGAGTGGTGAGGCACTGTGCCATTCCACCGTTGGAGGGCATTACGAATAAATCGAAATTGCCGTTACGATCGCTGGCGAAAGCGATTTGTTTTCCGTCAGGAGACCAGATCGGCGTGCATTCATACGATGCTTGGGTGGTAAGTTGTGTTGCGGTCCCTCCTTTGGCCGGTACTTTATAGATATCTCCTTTGTAACAAAACGCTATCTCTGTTCCATCGGGAGAAATTTGTACATCACGCATCCATAAAGGGGTTGTCGCATAACTGGTGGTCGCAAAGCCCAAGGCTATGCAGGTTAAAAGTTTTTTCATGTACTTAATGCTTTTTTAGAATGGTGCGAAGATACATATTATTTTGTACCCATCAGTCTGCTCTCTATTGAAATATTAACAGGATTTACCCTTTCAACTTCACGATAAATAACACGAGGCTTTCCCCTTGGGCCTGTGCGGGGAAAGTATTTCGCAGTTCCTCTCCGGACTTGCTGAAACAATAGGAATGGCAATAGGGATCGATAGGGTCTATTCGTCGGATGTTTCCGGTTTGATAAAAGTTATCTTTTAATCCTTCTTTTACCTGCCAGCATCGTTCTTTCTCCGTATCATAACAGAAGGTGTAATTTCTGGACTCATCCTCTGCGTTATAGTAAGTAGATACCCAGAAACGGCTACCCATGCGGATCGGTAGCAAAGGGAGTGTATTCTTTCCGGCGAGGTTCTCCAAGGCTTGGCTTTGCCGCTTTTGCTTAATATATAAAGTGTCCCGTAATAAGTTCCCGGGTTGATAGGAGGGGGCGTAGGCATAAACCGTTCCGCTTCCGGGCTCCACGGCTATTTCCGGGGCGAGACAACCGATCGGGCATGCGGAACGTTCCAGATCGACCGGACGGATCGTATGAGATTGTAATTTATGGAAAGAGGAATCGTATTCAACGATCTGTTTCTCAATCGTGGCGGTTTTCCCTGCCGTATCCCCATGAACACATTCCTCGGTGGTAAATATCCGGTTATTGTGCATGGATATGGATAGCATATGCCTATTCTCCGGAAGGTCGCATTTCAGTTTCTTGCGGCTAAGGAGATCACCATTGAATGAGTAATAGAAAATATCGTCCGTGTTTCCAAGTACGATCAGCTGCTGGTTGGCCGGGTTCACTACATATCCCGCTACCCGTATGTCATCCGGATGGGTGACGCGACAGATAAATTCTCCCTTGCGATTGAAACGGTAAAGCGTCTCATTGCTGATAAGGAACAGGTTGTCTCCCTCTTGACGGATATACTTGGCCTCCTTGATCGAATGCGCCCCTGAGTCCTGTAATGGAATGGCGATTACCTCATCTGCGATGTCGGACAAGGCTCCGGTAGGGTTGCTCCGGATAGATTCATTCGAGATTAACAGGTTATAGGCTTGCTTTCCGCAAACCAATAGAACAAGTAGTAATAAATATGTAAAGGTTCTTTTCATATCACCGCTAAATTAAAGAAGGATAAACCTTTTTATGCTTTTTACGAATTGTTCTTATAAAACGTAGATCATCTGATTTTATTGGATAAACCTAGAATTATTCTTGCAGAAATACCCAATTATCGCCCTCGGACATGGATTCTTTATAGGAAAAGCCTTCCCATGTGAATGCTTTTAATGCCTCCGGGTCCGAAATCCGGTTCTTTATGAGATAGCGGCTCATTTGTCCCCGGCACATCTTGGCGTAGATCACGATCGTCTCCGCTTTGCCGTTCTTCCAGATCTTGAACTCGGGCGTGATGATCCGGACGGATCGCTCCACCTCCTTCCACTGGAAAGAGGGTTGGATATCCAAGCTGGCTAGATTCAGTAGGATTCCGTCTCCCTGTCGGACGTCATGGATTAATGTATTTGTTTGCCTGTCCTTCCAGAAGGCGTACATATTCCCGTCGCCTAGTTCCGGAATTTTTACGTCGAACTCCATCCGGTAAGGCTTGATAAGGTCTAATGGGCGAAGTAACCCGTAGCATCCGGATACGAAACGCATATGTTCTTGCGAGAAAAGAAAATCCTCCTCCGTGAAGTCTTTCGGGCTGATATTCTTGAATACGACACCGGTATAGGCGAGTATCGCTTGCAAGGGCCGATTGTCTTCCGCATGGAAGTCTTGGTATCTGCGGTAGCATTCCGCCGCCAGTTTCGTGCTGAGCTTGAGGATACGGCTTAATTCGTCAACGGGGAATTGGGTCATATGCAAGGCGATCTCGTTCGCCTCTTGCTGGAAACGTGGAGTCGTGCCTTGCGGCGCTTTTATCTTGGATGTCCCGGTCATTGTCTTAGCCGGAGATAATAATATCAACATATCTATATAATTTAATTAGGATTGATCGCATAAAGGTAATCCATATTAAGATTCAAATAGGGTATAAGCATCCAAATAAATCTTAAAGTATCTCGACTCGAATGGGGGTTTTAATAGAGGAATGAGTCTTGGTGATAGAAATATAATGAGGATCATGAAGATGAGAGACGTGAAGATGCGACCTATATTCCTTTTGATAGTATCTATCCTACCTATGATGGCCCATGCGCAGTGGACGGAACAGGATTCTTTGCGCCTACAAGAATTTTTATCCGGCAAGGAGGAGATACGTTTGAATCCTGAGTTCCAGAAGGCGATAGAAAGCGGGACTTTTCTACGACCCGATCAACCGGGAGCCCATATGTTATCCTCACCAAGCGAGTTGCCGATTACAAAAGACTTCTCGGAATATATGCAATTAGATACTTTACGTAGGTTGACTAATTATGATTCGATTACCCCGGCCGTATTCATGTTGCTGAATTTTAAGTCTCCTTCCCGTGCGTTAACCGTACAGAAACAAGCGCACACGATTAAGGTCCCTAAGAATCAGGATTGGAAAGAGTTCAAGGTGGGTAAGGTTCGTATGGCTGCCAACGTAAAACTGACTAATATATACTCGGATGCCGTAAAGGACGGTCAGCGAAGGGGAGGGGTGCTCGCTACCATAAGAGTCTATTTCGATGCGGAAGATTTACTTGAGACTATTTTCTGGAAAAGTGCCCGTGACAAGAAGAGAAACAGGAAACGGGAGAATACGTGGAAGTATTATAATGACTATCCGTAAATAGTTAAATTTATAGGATATAAGCATTCAGAAAAAACACGTACGTGAATTTCAAAAAACATGTACGTGTTTCCGGAAAAACTCGTACGTGTTTTTTTGAGAACATTGACTCTTTTTACCTAGATACTGTACGTTTACTATCAAAACCTTTTTCTCTCTCTTTTGTTCTTTCTGAGAAGATACGTCCTAATGACATCCGAAATGGACGGTTTGACGGGGAGTTCCCTATTCTGTTTTATAATATTAAGACAAAATGTCATATTTTCGTTTTGGTATTTCTTTTGTAAGGATATAAGTGTAAAATAAATTAGAAAAGAATATAAGAAAGGAGCTTAAATATATGAATTTAAACAATTTTACAATCAAGGCGCAGGAGGCTGTTCAACAAGCCGTACAGTTGGTTACCAAAAATAACCAACAGGTTATCGAACCTGTTCACTTGTTGAAAGCTGTCATTATGACGGGTGAGAGTGTTACTAATTTTATCTTTCAAAAATTAGGGGTAAACGCTCAAAACCTGAATATGGTACTGGATCGCCAAATCGAATCTTATCCTAAGGTTTCGGGAGGCGAACCCTATCTCTCTAGCGAGTCGAACGCTGTCTTACAGAAGGCGATCGATTATTCTTCTAAAATGGGGGATCAATATGTATCGTTGGAGCCGATCATCTTGGCGTTGTTCACGGAAAAGAGCACCGCTTCACAGATATTGAAAGACGCTGGCGTGACAGAGAAAGAGTTACGTCAAGCGATCGAGGAATTGCGTAAAGGAAATAAGGTGACAAGCCAATCCGCCGAGGAGACTTACGATGCCTTAGGAAAATACGCCATCAATTTGAACGAGCGTGCCCGTAGCGGTAAGCTAGACCCCGTGATCGGACGTGACGAGGAGATCCGCCGTGTCTTGCAGATCTTGAGCCGCCGTACGAAGAACAATCCGATCTTGATCGGTGAGCCGGGTGTAGGTAAGACTGCTATCGCTGAGGGGTTGGCCCATCGTATCGTTCGGGGTGACGTTCCCGAGAACTTGAAGTCTAAACAGATCTTCTCGTTGGATATGGGTGCGTTGATCGCCGGAGCTAAATATAAAGGCGAGTTCGAGGAACGTTTGAAAGCGGTGGTGAACGAGGTTACGAAATCCGAGGGCGAGATCATCCTCTTTATCGATGAGATCCATACCTTGGTAGGAGCCGGTAAAGGCGAAGGCGCTATGGATGCCGCTAACATCTTGAAACCGGCCTTGGCTCGTGGTGAGCTACGTTCGATCGGTGCTACTACCTTGGATGAGTACCAGAAGTACTTTGAGAAGGACAAGGCCCTTGAGCGTCGGTTCCAGACCGTTATCGTAGACGAGCCGAGCGAGTTGGATACGATTTCCATCCTTCGTGGTTTGAAGGAGAAATATGAGAATCACCATAAGGTACGTATCAAGGATGATGCCATTATCTCCGCCGTACAGTTGTCTACCCGTTATATCACGGATCGTTTCTTGCCGGACAAGGCGATCGATTTGATGGATGAGGCCGCCGCCCGTCTGCGTTTGCAGATCGATTCCGTACCGGAGTCGTTGGATGAGGTTTCCCGCCGTATCAAACAGTTGGAGATCGAGCGTGAGGCGATCAAACGTGAGAACGACAAGTCTAAATTAGAGCAACTGAACAAGGAGATCGCCGACTTGAAGGAGGAGGAGACCAAGCAAAAGGCTCAGTGGCAGAGCGAGAAGGAGCAGATCAATAAGATCCAGCAAAATAAGATCGATATCGAGAACCTAAAGTTTGAGGCTGATAAGGCGGAGCGTGAGGGTGATTACGGCAAGGTCGCTGAGATCCGTTACGGTAAGATCAAGCAAAAGGAAGAGGAGATCAGGGAGGTACAGGCTAAGTTGAAGACGATGCAAGGTGCCGCGGCTATGATCAAGGAGGAAGTGGATAGCGACGATATCGCCGATGTGGTATCCCGTTGGACTGGAATTCCGGTCAGCAAGATGATGCAGAGCGAGAAAGATAAGTTATTACGTCTGGAGTCCGAGCTTCATACCCGTGTGATTGGTCAGGAAGAGGCGATCAACGCTATCGCCGATGCGGTTCGTCGTAGTCGTGCCGGCTTGCAGGATCCGAAACGACCGATCGGTTCTTTCATCTTCCTCGGTACTACCGGTGTGGGTAAGACGGAGTTGGCCAAGGCGTTGGCCGAGTATCTGTTCGATGACGAGAATATGATGACCCGTATCGACATGAGTGAGTATCAAGAGAAATTCAGTGCGACTCGTTTGATCGGTGCGCCTCCGGGATATGTGGGTTACGATGAGGGTGGACAGTTGACGGAGGCGATTCGCCGGAAACCTTACTCGGTTGTCTTGTTCGATGAGATCGAAAAGGCACATCCGGATGTATTCAACATCTTGTTGCAAGTCTTGGATGATGGCCGGTTGACAGATAACAAAGGCCGTGTTGTCAACTTCAAGAACACGATCATTATCATGACAAGTAACCTAGGTTCTTCCTTGATCCGTGAGAACTTCGAGAAGATGACACCCGCCACGCATGACAAGGTGGTAGACGAGACGAAGATCCAAGTACTGGAACTGTTGAAGAAGACGATCCGTCCGGAGTTCTTGAACCGTATCGACGATATCATCATGTTTACTCCGTTGAACGAGGAGGAGATTCGCAAGATCGTATCCTTGCAGTTGAGCAGCGTGAAGAAGATGTTGGCTACGAACGGTGTCGCCTTGGACTTCACGAACGAGGCCGTGGACTTTATCGCCGACAAGGGCTTCGATCCTCAATTCGGTGCCCGTCCGGTAAAACGTGTCATTCAGAAGTATGTCTTGAACGAGTTGTCAAAGGCTTTGCTGGGTGGAACGGTAGATCGTAACCGTCCGATCGTGATCGATAGGAAAGACGATGGGCTGGAATTTAAGAACTAAAGTAGACTTGAACGCTTGACGTTAAGCGTGGAGTTTCTATAAAATAATGAAGGTGGAATGATCCTATGTGAATCATTCCGCCTTTTTATTTTTCACTAATAGGTAGATACGGCTTGGTGCGATTATTTCCGGGTGGGAACCGTGCACCAAAATGTAGATCCTTTTCCAACGCTTGACTCCACGCCGATCTCTCCACCTAAATGTTTAATGATTAATTCACAGATAGACAGCCCGAGCCCTGTACCTTGGGTGAAGGAATCTAATTTAGCGAATCGCTCGAAAACACGGGAGATATTTTCTTCCGCTATCCCTTTTCCCGTATCGCTAACAAAGAAATAAATATTGTCTTTCCTTATTTCATATCCGATCGTTATCATTCCCTCGAAAGTGTATTTGCAAGCATTATTGATGAAATTAGCCAATACTTGGGATAAACGGTTTCTCTCAGTATGGATAATGTAGCTTTCCGCAGGCAGTTCCGTGCGGAATTCTACTCCTTCCTTGATCTTGAATCGGTAACTCCGCCATAGGGTTTGTATAAGCTCGTTAATCTCCACTTCCGTATAAAGGAAATCCAATATACCGGCTTCTATTTTTGACATATCGAGTATGTCATTGATTAAATTAAGGAGTAGCTCATTGTTTGCGTGAATGATTTTAGCGAATTCCTTGATCTCCTCTTTATCCTCACTTTCGCTGATAAGGGTCGAGAAACCTACGATCGCATTCAGTGGGGTCCGTATCTCATGGCTCATATTGGCGAGGAAAGCACTTGTCAACCGGTTTGATTCCTCCGCCTTCTTACGTAAGCGGATCACTTCTTCGGCCATATTTCGTTCGGTGTCAAGAATGTCTTTCTTATGCCGATGTTCCCTCATCAAAAGGAGGATAAGTAGAAAGGCGATAAGAGCTGTCGCCACTATCTCGAATGGGGACTCTATCATGAAACTCGGGACTACTACGAGGCTCATTTGCTTAAAGGTAGAAATAGGGTAAAGTTTGGGGTTGATTGTTGACGTGGAATGGCCGTATGCTTGATCGGTTTTAGACAGGAATGATTTGTAGGCACCTTTCATGGAATGTTTAAGATCGCTTGGCGTGATTGGACTGATTACATATGAGGTCTTGAATAAGTAAGCCTTGATAGGCCCGATTTTGCTCCGGAGAGCTCGGGTACTTGTGGTACTTTGTATTTTAGGTTCCATTGTAATCATAATTTAATATATTTACTGAGTTCTAAAAGAACTTGAGTATCAAATGACTATATATAAATAAATGATGGAGTATATTTTGATTTTAACACAAATAAGACTGGCTTTAGTGTTTTTTGTGATCCATAAAGATATTGGAAGTCTCTTTGGGGTACTCGGTTGGAAATATATTCTTTCAAAGAAAATATCATGCGGAATAGTAAATTGCCCAGAAGCTATAAAAAATAATAGGTCTATATGATAATCAAGTATTTTTATTACCTTTGCTTCCTATAAAACCTAAGCTCTTTTAGAACTATGTTTAAGTAAGGGCATTTGCTATTGTTAAGTCACGTCCGTAAATAAGCTTAATTGTTTTTGGGATATAAAATCAAAATATTTCCGTACATTTGCCGTTATTCAAACCAATTAAACAAGATTAATTATGAGCACGAACAATGACGAGTTACTTTACGATGAGGATGATTCCGTAAAATTTATCCAGAATTATCTTCCCCAAGAACTGAAAGGAAAGTTCAGTAATGACGATATCAACTATATCGTGGACTTGATCTACGACTTCTATGAATCTAATGGCATGCTAGATGATGAGGGCGATGATGAGATCGAGATCGATGAGGAAGAGGTTGTAAATTATGTAATTAAGAACGCCAAGAAAGACGGCGTAGGCAAATTCGAACCGGAGGAAATCACTTTTATAGTACAAGGAGAACTTGAATATTGCGATTCGATCAACATGTTTGATTGATATTTGTTATATATATAAAGTTATTTAAGTGAAATTGTAGAAGATGATGAGGAACATTAAATTATTATCTGTTTTACTGCTATGTATGGCAGTGGTGTTTACGAGTTGCGGAACGTGGAATAACACGGCTAAGGGTACCGCGATCGGTGTAGGCGGTGGTGCCGCTGTCGGAGCTGGTGTTGGTGCCTTGGCCGGAAATACCGCATTGGGTGCCGTGATCGGTGCGGCTGTAGGTGGTACAGCCGGTGCGTTAATCGGTAAGAAAATGGATAAGCAGAAGAAGGAGCTGGAAGCTACCCTGCCTGAGGACACGAAGATCGAGAGCGTGAACAATGGTGAGGCCTTGAAGGTTACTTTTGACTCCGGTATCTTGTTTGCTACGAACTCGAGTACGTTGAGCGACGCCTCCAAGAGTGCCTTGCGCAACTTTGCTACCAGTTTGAAAGCCAATCCGGATACGGATATCCGAATCATCGGCTTTACGGATAACACCGGTAAGGTGGATTATAACCAAACCTTGTCCGAAAAACGTGCGAAGAGTGTTTACGATTATCTGATGATGCAGGGCGTAAGCACGGATCGTATGGTTTATGAAGGCAAAGGTATACATGATCCCGTGGCTAGCAATGACACTCCCGAGGGGCGTTCGTTGAACCGTCGTGTAGAAATCGTGATCTTGGCTAATCAGAAGATGATCCAAGAGGCTCAACAAGGAACACTTCGATAAAATTTTAAGCTATTCCTGCCGGAATCGGGCAGGTTATAGTGCATGAATTGGGGGACTGTCTTTACCGGATAGTCCCTTTTTTGTTTAAAATCGCAGGATAGGAAGGATGAAGAAGTTGATATATATTTTATTTGCGTTGATTACGATCGCTTTTGCCGTGGCGGCCATAGCTGGATTCGCTACCGGACATATGAATCCGGAAGGGAAGGAGTGGATCTCGTTTCCCGGATTGGTGTTATTGCCGGTATTGGCGGTCAATTTATGTCTTTTCTTGATGTGGTGTGTCTTTAGGAGTCATTGGTGCTGGGTACCTTTGGCGGCGTTATTGTTGAACTGGGAGTTTCTGATATCGATGTTCCAGATACGGGTCTTCCCTAAAGAGATTCCGATAGGGAAAGAAGCGGTTAAGGTGATTACCTATAACGTGAATAATTTCAATACGGACGGAAAGAAACAGCTTCCTAATATAGCGGATTGGCTGAGAAAGGAGGACCCGGATATCGTTTGCCTCCAAGAATGCCCCGTTGAATCGGCCCTACGGATGGATTCTGTCGCCAAGACCTTATCGTTCCTACCGTATTATTGCTCTACCCGTTCGGCTACGAAAGCGGCGGGCAACGTTATTTTCAGTAAATATCCGATCCTTCGTTTTGAGTCTATCCTATACCCGGAGTCTAGCAATAAATCCTTGTTTGCCGTCATGGATATCCAAGGGGATCGTGTTCGTGTATTTAATAACCATTTCCAAACGACTAGCGTGAATGCCGTAAAGCCTCGTCTTTACCAAGCCCATGCCGAGGGTAAACAATTGGAGGAAACCGAGGCCGCCTTCCATATGGCTTTTCAGATGAAGAAGAATTTCGTGAAACGGGCTACTCAGGCGGATTATATCCGTCAGATGTTGGATGCCGGGGAGGGGCACGTGATTATTTGCGGTGATTTTAATGATACACCGGCCTCTTATACGTACCGTACCGTGAAAGGTGATTTAACGGATGGGTTCCGTGACTGCGGCTCTGGTTTCGGGTACACCTTTCGTCAATTAAAGCGTATATTTCGAATTGATTACATAATTTATTCTCTTGATTTTAAGGGCGTAACTTATGATTCTCCTAATTTAGACTACAGTGACCATAAGCCCGTCGTATGGTTAGGATATGTTAATTAACACACCCAAAAGAATAGTTTTAGAACCTTTTTCAACTCATGCTGTTTTAATAGTGACTTATATATAAGCACAAATAATAGTATAAACTGTTTTAAACGTTAAAATGAGATGAAAAAGATTTTTCCTTTTTTTCTGTTAGTTCTTCTGCTGGCTTCTTGCCAAAAGGACCCGGACATGTCGAAATTGGACAATGATTTTCTGGTGTTCACGAATCATGATAAGGACGCGAAATTCGAATCGTTCACTACGTTCTACATTCCGGATAGTGTATTGGTTATCGGCACAAGCGAGAAACCTCAGTTCTGGACAGCCAATGAAGCAGACGATATTATCACTACGTTGGTGAATAATATGGAAAGCCGCGGTTTCAAACGCACGCTAGACAAAGATAACGCCGACTTAGGTCTGCAAGTTTCTTATGTACAAAGTACTCAATATTTCGCTGATTACAACGATGGTTACAACTATCCTTATTGGTGGTGGAACTATCCGGGATATTGGAGTCCGGGTTACTGGGGACCGGGTTGGGGAAATTGGTATTATCCGTATCCCGTAGTGTATAGCTATAGTGTAGGTTCCTTGTTGACAGAGTTAGTGGATTTGGATGCTCCTGCCGCTTCTAAGGCAGACGCTAAACTTCCGGTTCTTTGGACCGCTTACATGAGTGGCTTGTTGTCTGGTTCCGATAAATTCGACACTCAGCTAGCTGTTCGTGCTATCGAGCAAGCATTTGTACAATCTCCGTACGTAAAGAAATAATAATTCGAATGATTAAAAGTTTGAGGTTCTATGAAAAAGATAAATAAATTAATCGCTTTACTCATCGTTTGTATGGCGATGCCTGCTCTGGCTGGCGCCCAGGTTTTGAAAAACGCGTATTTTAATGTAGACTGGCAGATCAACTCTCCGTTCGGTCAAGACTTTTCTAAGAAGACCAGCGGTTGGGGTGCTCACGCTGAGGGTGGTTACTATGTGATTCCTAATTTCGCTATTGGTGCGTTCATCTCTTATCATACAAATAATGAGTATGTAGACCGCCAGACGATTCCGGTAAACTCAACATCGGTAATTACTTCCGATCAACAGCATTCTATCTTCCAGTTACCTTTTGGCGCGGCTTTCCGCTATAACTTCGCTCCGGAAGGACAGTTCCAACCGTATGTTGGCGCTCAGCTAGGTGCTAGCTACAGCGAGATGTCTACCTATATGAACGTGTTGAAGGTTTACGATCGTAACTGGGGATTCTATGTAGCTCCCGAGATCGGTATGACCGTGTACTTCACGCCTCAGAAACAGATCGGCGTACATATGGCCGCTTATTATAATTACGCTACCAACAAGGGTGATGTCCTCAGCTATCATATTGATGGTTTGAATAACTGGGGTATCCGCTTAGGTCTAGCGTTCTGATAGACAACGTTTGTTCTTTTAAGTGTTTTATGTAGTTTAGGGAAACGGAGGGCAGTGAATGTCTTCCGTTTCTTGCTTTTATAAGATCTGTAGTTTTACCCCGAATGAAAGGCTTAAATAATCTTTTGGTTTCAGGTAGCTGTTGCCGATAGCGTTTATTATATACAAATCGCAAGTGCTCAACTCATAGAAGAAGCTGATGGATTTATGCCAGCTACTATTTGGATTCAGTTTGAGCGTGATCCGCTCCCCGATAAAGATATGGTTACGGATGCGGGTAGAGAACCAATAATATCCCGGGGGATACTTATTCGGTTGCTTGGCCCAGAAATCCCGGTCGAATAGGAAATTTACGTAGATACCGCAACAAAGAGGCTCGAAAGATACCTTTTTTCCTAGATCGATATTCCAAGGATAATAGTTTTGTTTTAAGGTGAAAGTCACGTTTGCGTGATCATTGGCGTTGCGGGGGACGATGCCCAGCAACATGTCCGTTTCCCAATGATTCCGGTAATAATTCCAACCGGTACCTACGGAGAGCATCGCCATGGAACCTGCGAATTGTACTTTCGTATAGCGGGGGATGACCCGTTGCCATGCGCTTTCGTACCGTTGTACTCGTTTCGTGTATTTATCCTCTTGCGCATGGAGCGTAAGGGGAAAGGCGCAAATTAAGAGGAGATGCCTAAAAATTGACCACTTCATACATATAATCGTCAGGGGTTAAGGTAAAAAGAAGATAACTTCGTTTGGCGATATTGGCGCAACCGTAGTAGATAATACCATCCTCAAACAAATCGGCTGCCGATACGCAATGGTTATGCGCATGCAGGCAGAACATTAAGGATGGTAATGTCTTGATATAAAGTTGGAATACGTCTTTCACGTTATTGTCGAACTGTTCGTTCCCGGGAGGGGCGTGCATGACTACGATCGTGCGTTTATTGCGGGTACTATCCGCTATCTCATTCTTTAGGAAATTGAAATCGGGTACCGGATGGGAATAATCGTACTCGATAGCGTTCGTATTGAGGCATACGAACTTCACGTCGCTTACGACAAACGAGAAGTTCTCATCCCCAAAGATTTTACGAAATACTTGGTCGCCATTACCGATCACGTCGTGATTACCGATCAACCCTACGTAAGGTACTTTTAGTTTGGACAAGATATCATCGTTCCACTCGAATTCCTTCTTTAAGCCGAACTCCGTATAATCTCCTCCATGGATAATGAAATCGATGCTATCTAATTGATTAACGTACTTGACGAAATCTTCCGTCTCATTATAACTCCGCTGGGTATCGCCCATAAAAATAAAACGGATCGTGTCCTTCCCTTCGCAGGCTTTCTCGATACGCTCGATATTGGTAGGATTGATCTCCCGAGAGGTATCGGAATCCAGGCGGCCATCATAGGGATGATAGTCGATTAAGTCGCAAGCCGTGAGGAGCGTAGCGGCAGAAAGCCATATGTATTTCTTTAAAAACATAGCATCCTAACTTTTTTATATGCAAAGTTAGGATGCTATCAGTACCAAAAAAGGTCATTTCTGAGCTTATACTGGTCTAAATGTAATTCTATAAAGCGAATACTTGCTTTATTTCCGTGAAGTCGGATAATACGATATCGGCTGTCTCATCCCCTTTATAAGCGCTCCAACCAATACTTTTTAGCCAGATTGTCTGGCATCCGATCCGAGTGGCGGGGACGATATCCTTATCATAGGAATCACCTACGACAACAATCTCGTCGGCGGGAAATCCCAGTTCATCCACTCCTAATCGGAAGATCGCCGGGTCCGGCTTACGGATACCTACGACCGCCGATTCCACGATAGCGCCGAATAAATGATCCAAACCGAAATCTTTCAACACGGATTCTATGTTCCCATAGAAGTTCGATACCAATACCAATGGGTAACGTTCCGCTAATTGCTCCAGAATGGGGCGGGCGCTATCGATTGCCTTCCGGGCGTATTCGTAACACCAATCCGCTAATTGTTCCGGTAACTCCGGGGTAATCGCCTCGGCGGACAAATGCCCGTTATCTTTCAGCCATTGGATTTGTAAATCGCTTTTCAAGCGCAACATATCCAGAAACGTATGATGAGGCTTCACGATCGGATTCTTTCCAAGCGTTCTTTCTCCATGTACATAGGCATCACGGAAAACCGCTTTGGATACGGGAACCTTCAAGGCCTCATACGCCATCCAGATCACCTCTGCCCAGTGCATGCCGTTACTATCTATCGTTCCGCCGTAATCAAAGAGGATTCCTTTTACTTTGTCTAAATTGAACATAATCGAATGGGGTAAAAAACGTTATAATTGTTTGGTGAAATCTTCACAGATATGCTCATGCTTTTTGATCATATAGAGCAACATCGAGTTTAATATGGTCAGCTCGAATACGAAATACAGCCAAGGCATATTGATGAAAAGGCTGACGAACAAGGCGATCACCCGGGTATTGAATGATAGCATATTCGTATATTTCATCAGTGGCAGGCTCTTTGTACGGAAAGCTTTACGGAACCATTCTGGCGCTTGTCCGTTGTATTTCTCACGGATGATGTTCATCATGTGCTGGAATTTGGGCGTCCACGCTTCTTGCCCTACCGTATAATTAATGTAGAAAGTCTCGAATAATTTATAGATAAAGTCGTGTTTCCAACTCATTTTCTTATAATTCTCCTTCAATTGGGGAGAGTGGGAGAGCTCGCTACCCGATTTACCTTTCAAGAACAATAAATGGATATTGCGATAATAATCCGCCATGGCCGCTTGCTTGCTATGGAAGAATCCCGTCGTAGCCGCCAATAGCCAGATCCATATTCCCCATTCCGGCGTGAGGCGTAAGCAGATAGCCGCGTAGATAGCGATAAACCAGAAATCGCCGGCGGCACCGTCCAAGATACGTCCCAAGGCACTTTTCTGTCCGGTCATACGGGCCAATTGTCCGTCTGCGCTATCATACGAGTTTGCCCAGATTAACAGTAGCATGCCGATCACGTTGATAGCGAGGCTCTGGAAATAGAAACAGATACCCGCCGCTATACCGATAAAGATGCTGGCGATCGTGATACTATTGGGCGATACCCCCAATTTATGAAAGAACAAAGCCCATTGGTAGCCAATGGGACGATAGAAATGAATATCGATAAACTCCTCGGTGTCCAGAGATTTCAAGGTTGACTCCAGACTGGGAGTAGACTTAGTCTCACTCATGATTGATTTTGTTAAAACGATTTAGATGTGTTCTCGCATAAGATCCCAGATACGACGTGCGATGTTCGGCGCCGCTTCCTCCCGGCAAGGGGCGAAACTAGGCCAATCGTTGAAATCGATAATCCGCATGACGCCATCCTCGGAGACGATACAATCTCCCCCGTAAATATGTATGTTCAATACCTCCGCGGCCTTGTGGCAGAGCAGACGAAGCTGCGCTTCGTCGAAGGGGATCCCCTTCGCTGTACCATTGATAACTTCTAAACCAAATTTACTATGATGCATGTTCGATGGATAGAACCAATAAAAGAAATCAGTCCCCGCTACCCCATAAAATTTTACCAAGTCGCCTACCAGATGCTCATTGATTACCGCCGACGGGATACCACGGATGGCGTATTCCTTCAATATGCTTTTCGCCTCTTCCGGGTTTCTTACGTAGGTGACGTCTTCCCTGTGAATGGCGTGGAAATCTCCCCGTTTGATCCAGCAATTAAAGAAACCGGCTTTCTCAAGGGCTTCTGTCGGATCCTCATCTGTCCGTAAGATTAGGCTCTCCGGATGGGAGATATGATTGGATAATAGGAGGCGGGTCATTTTCTCGCGGGTACAATTCTCGATCCCGTAACCCGAGTTCACCACGAAATAATTTTTATCCTCTAGTTCTTGCAGCTTATGGATGGACTTCCAGTCTCTTACCATATTAAAGATACCCTTTTCTTTCGGGTCTTGCAGCAGCAGATCCGATTCGATATATTCGTTTACATCGCATCCCAATTTTCGTAAATGCTTGGCTGTCAAGGCGAAGATCGCCGCGTCGTTTCCGATATGATTGGGGGAGAATTGATTTCCTCTGCGGATACCTGCTAAAGTTAATTTACTCATTGTTAGACAGTATTCTTTATGACTTTAAAAATGATTCGGCTTTCAAAATGTCCTCGGCGTGATCCACGTCGATGATCTTGCTGAAAGGATAGGCCTTTAGCCTCAACCCCTCGGCGATGAGCTGCCGTTGATAATTACGCATTCTCGACATTCCTTGCGAGATGGCGTTGTTCAATACCCCCAGAGCCGGACGCCTCAGGCAATAGATACCTCCCGATATGTAATGGCAATTACCGTCTGCCTGGTCTAGGAAATTCCGGATGTAAAGTTCGTTGTCTGTTTCTACATATAAGGGCTTCTCGTCATCAATAAAATCGGTGACGGCCATCAATCCGTCCAGTTTATCCTCTTGGATGAACTGTTGGATGTAGCCGCTGAACTCTTCTTCCTTGAAGATCGTGTCTACAGTAGTTAAACAAATCTTATCACCGTCCAGATAATGGCTCAGCTCGTAGAAGCTGTGCATAGAGCTGGGGGTGGATTTTACCAACAGGTAAAAGGGTACAGGTAGTTGCAGGGCCTTCAGGTAATCCTGCACCTCGGTCATCTCCTCGTTTACGATGATACTGATAGAGGTAGCGTTATTTTTCAAAAAAACGTCTATCAACCGGTCTATCAGAGCTACACCGTTGAGCCTAACCAGAGGCTTTGGCAATTTAACACCTTCTTGCGCCAAGCGGGAGCCTTCGCCGGCGGCAATGATCGCATAATCCATAACTTTTATTTATCTCTTGAAATAATTTTGCAAAGTTACGAGATTTCTGAGATAGTTTTAGGCTATATAGTTGATATAATTGGTCGAAATTTCTATAAATTGGGACTATTTGGCTAGAAAAACAAAGAGGTTAAAGAGCCTGAATGTTTTTTTGAAAATAATTATCGTTTTATAGTTGCTAATCCAAATAGAATGCTTTCCTTTGTGCCATGAACAAAAGATAGTTTGTATAGCTCTTTTATCTTTTAGCATTTATTCATCAGCGATGATAATACTTTCTTTTAGAGATTGACTTCACCAACCATCCTTGTTTTATTATTAATTTTTATTTTTTTATATCATTTTCGTATGAATATTTACATTGGAAACCTGAATTATCGGGTAAGAGAATCAGACTTACAACAGATTCTGGAAGAGTATGGTGTTGTAGATTCAGTTAAAATCATTGTTGACCGTGACACAAAACGTTCTAAAGGCTTCGCTTTCGCTGAAATGCCTAACGCTGCCGAGGCTCAAAAGGCTATCGAGGAGTTGAACCAAGCTGAGTACGAAGGTCGTCAGATGGTTGTTAAAGAAGCTATCCCTAGACGTTAAATTTTAGAAGAAAGAGATTTTTAAAATAAGACGAAAAAGCGGGGAAACGAGGTGAAAACTTCCGTTTCCCCGCTTTCTTTTTTCAGTGTATTTTGTTTATGTTCGCGAGAAATTTTAAGAGTGATGAAGAATATAGGTGTTAGGAGTCTCATTGTGGGTCTTTGCTTGATGGGATTGGGGAGTTGGTCTCCCTCGCTGAAGGCGCAGATCGCGGATCGTGTCTATAAGACGGATTATCAGATTGACCCGGAGAAAGCCCGGGAGTTGTCCGTGGAGTTGGATAATATTAGCTTCTTCAAGGATAACGAGTATACGGGTAAATTTACCAAAGGGTATTCGTTGCCGGGGCTTTGGGTACAGGGTAAAGCGGTCTATTATCCCTTGCGGAATATCAAGTTGGAGGCGGGTGTCCATATGTTGATCTATCATGGGGCGAATAAATATCCGAGCATGGCTTATCAGGATATCGCTTATTGGAAGGGAGACCAATACCAAAAAGGGGTACATGTGTTGCCCTATTTCCGGGCGCAGATGGCCCTTTCGGATCATGTGAACATCGTGCTGGGAAATATTTACGGAGCTTCCAACCATGATTTGATAGAGCCTCTTTATAATCCGGAGTTGAATTTGACCTGCGATCCCGAGGCGGGCTTGCAGGTGTTGTATGACTCGAAGGCTTTCGACTTGGATGTGTGGGTGAACTGGCAGAGCTTTATTTTCCGGGAGGATGTGCATCAAGAGGCGTTTACCGTCGGGATCTCTTCACGGGTAAAGTACAACGACCCGGCTTCCCGTTTCCATTTCTATACGCCGGTGCAAGGATTGGTGCAGCATAGGGGAGGCGAGATCGACACGATCTTCAACAATTCCGTGCAAACCTTGATGAATGGCGCGATCGGTGTCGGAGGTGTATGGAATACCGGACATCGTATTTTCAAGAACGTGAACGTGGAACTGGATGCTACCGGTTATTATCAGCAAGCGGGAGAGATCTGGCCTTTTGACAGCGGATATGGCTT
>OHHQ01000146.1_pt1 | contig 49340 bp, 46 predicted proteins | sample 1568051 | NCBI WGS metagenome assembly OHHQ01 (sample SAMEA3879567, study PRJEB24766) | human gut metagenome | biome: human-associated habitat; feature: feces | place: USA | collected 1985/1987
TGACCTACAAGGGGCAGACATATACCGGCGGCGGAAACGGGGTCTATATAATCAGAACGAACGATACGACAGCCCCTTCCGACAGTAATGTATTCTCGGCACGCAGGTCTTTGGTCTCTTTCTTAAGGAAAGACAAGTCCGATAAGACAGAATATCTTTTGAAACTCCTCGCAGGCGGTGAGTTCGGCGAGTTCGTAGACAGTATGATTGCCGGCAAGGGTGCAGGGATATTTCCTGATGGCCGGGCACAGGTAGAACGGTTGGAAGTCCGCGGTTCACTGTCAGTGCTTAACTTGATAATAAACCAGATTCAAGGAATGGAATCTGACTACTCCTTTACCGAGATTGGCAAGATAGAATCCGTGGAGGATTTGGGCGAGAGTACCTATCGTTTGAAAATAGAGAAACGCACGGACTTCGACTTCATGAAGTTCCAGGAGAATGATGTCTGCTTCTCCATCATTAATACATTACTAACGGGCGGTTCCGACTATTATACAAGCTGGATGCGTATTCTTACCACCAATGTGCAGGAGAACAGCATAACGGTCGTGCTCTATCCGGACAGCGAAGTGCCTGGAGGCACGAACTATCCGCCATTGGCCGGCTACAACGTAACCCGCAGGGGTAACAGTACGCTTCCTGAAGAGGGCGGCTTTAACGAACGGGCGCAGTCATGGATGATTTCTTCGCGTGAGGGGCGCATCATGTTTTTGGCTAACGTGTTTAAGCCAATACTGGAGGACTATAACTATGCGCTGACTATCGGAAAACTCCCTAACATCAAGGCACTCGAAAAACTGCCGGTGACAACCGAAGATGTCGGTATCGTTGCACAAACGGTCATTGCCGAGAAATTCTATCAGTTCGATTATAACGGCGATGTCGTTCCCAACAAGGTAGACCGGGGTGTCTGGTCTCTGGAAACGGCCCAAAGCGGTGCTCCTTACCGGTTTGTTCAGCATGAACTGTCGAAGCCTTCCGGCAGCGAATATACCCTGCTGGAACAGCATACGGTCTACCACCTTGGCTGCAAGTGGGGCTGTCTGTCAGATAAGACAACCGACGAACCGAAATGGAATTCCCCGTCGTGGGGACTCCTTGAGGGCGACAGCAGGTATTCGCTCCAGCTCTCCCTTTCAGGCGGGGAGGCATTCGTCATAGGCGGTGTGGATACGGTAATGTCCGGACGTATATATTTCGGAACTACGGATATAACGGATGATGTGATGGCGGACGGTGCCACCGAAGTGGAATGGTTCCGTGACAGCGGAAATGTTCCGGCAGATAACCTCTGGACGCCTGAGTACGTGGATGGCAACAGGCTTGCCATCCATATCGACAACGGGAACCAGCACGGGGTCGGTTCAGGCTTCGGCTTTGTAAGCAGGTCGGTTGCCTTCATCTGTCGGGTATTCATTCCGGTTGAAGGGGAAATGCAGCAGATAGAACAGAGATTTGGTTTTGACATATTATAACTATGGGAATAAAGAGTAACAAACAGCAGGGGTGTATTTATGTGAGTCCCCTTTCCATCCAGGGAGAGATAATTGTACTGTCGGGCAGTCCCGTGCAGACGTATGACAAGCAGCTGCGGGAATACAGCCCCGACCGGACCCTGACTCCGCTGGTCATCGTACCGAAGGTATCGGCGTTCGATGAGAAGGCGGTATTCGGTGAAATGGAACTCACGGGGGTGGAGTGGTTCGAGGGTGCGCCCCGTGACAAGTCGACCAACCGCATCGTCGAGGGTGAGTATTACAGCATTTCCGACGGCAGCGGTGGTGTGCCCAAATATGCGCTTACCATCCGGAAGAACACGCCGCCGGAAAAGCCGGTGGAGTATTTCGGCATCGCGATATTCACGGATCCTCGTACGAACCGCGAGGTCCGCTGTGAACGGAGCGTGAAGTCCTATGCGCATCTTTATGACAACAAGGCGTATTCGTTGCGCCTGAAGGGTGATTCCGTGATGGTGACCGACCCGCTGCGCCTGGCCGACCGTTCCGGTTATTGGGAAAGGTCAATAGAACCGCAGCTCTATACGGGCACTGAACCGGTGGATGATGAACATGCCGCATACTTCTGGGACATTCTTGAAAACGGAGCATACCGCCCGGTTACGCCGGATGACCCCGGCATCGTCTGCCATGACGGGAATGGAATATATACAAGAAAGCTGATGTATCAGGCAAAGTATGTCACCGGTGCAAGCTTCCGTTGCCGCGCCTGTGAATATGCGGGCAGCAGACCGCAGGCCCCTACGGACGGGCGGCTGGAAAAGGTTATTGAGGTAAAGACGGAGATGGCCGTTTCCCTCAATTGCGAAATTATCCAGACGAAAGGTTTCACCCTGTCGGAGGACATGAAGCAGCCGAGCGCCTATGAGGTACGCATCTTCGACAACCGCCGTGAATACGGTACAGAGTACGATGACCTTTTCCGCATCATTTGGAAAGGCCAGAGTGCGAAGCCGGGCGAGCCGGAGAAGGTGCTGGCAACCGGCGGGCGGACGCTGGAATTCATTCCGGCGGACAAGGGTTTCCCGGCAGGACATATCTTCCAGGTGTGGGCGGAAGTGGGGCTTCTCACGGGTGAGTCCCTGATGGGCGATGAGGAAGGCGCCGTTATATCCTCACAGGTTGACGGACAGACGGTATTCATTGCCACGGGTTCGGTATATGAATAATTGAGTAATAACTTTAAACTTTAATCAATATGTACGTAATTGTAGAAAAGGCAAAGCTCGAAGGCAAATTCTTCGGGATAATGAACACTCTTCCGGATGGCAGGGTGTACATTCCTATCAGTGAGATGCGGAATGTGGGTACTCTTCTTGACATCGACATCATCGGTTCTGCACGTGAATTGAAGGAACTGATAGAGAAACAGCAGGAAGCGATGCAGGGTACGGAGGACATTGACCCCGGTTTCAGTGTGACACCCGGAGAGGAAGAGGAAATAGACCCCGGTTTCAGCCAGGAGCCGAATCCGGACAGCGACAGCGGGGCGTCGGAAGAGGGTGATGGCAGCGTGACCGGTCCGGAACAGCCGGCCGGGGCAAAGACTGACGGAAAAAGGAAAGGAGGCAGACGATGAATCAGAATCAAGTGACCGCTTCACTGGCTATCGTGGCGGTGAGCAACGGAACGACCGTCAACGGGTATGTACGCGTGGACAACGGTCCGCTTATCCAGGCATGGACAAAGGGCAGTGACAAGTATACGCCGGACTTTGAAGCGTTGGCGGAGGACAAACGCCCTATTGTCATCGTCGTATTGCGTGACGTGAGCAGCGGGCGCATCCTCATCCCTTCCAAACTTGTGTTCAAATACAACGGAACCGAACTTGCATTCGGGGAGGACGGGCTGTGCAATACGGAACAGTTTGCCGGTACTTTCAAACGCGTAACCGGGTACAATGTAAGTGTAGACTCGCAGTCCTATCCCATGACGGGACTTCGGGTGATGAAGAACCTCGTGCCCATCTCCGGATATGACAATGACCGCATAACCGTTTCCGGGGAAGTTGAAATCGGCGGGCATACGGTTGCATTCAACGAGCTTGCAACGGATGTTGTTATCCAGGAAAGTTCCGGTAAACAGTATGAACTGTTCATTACCTCTGATAAGGGTACGCAGATAATCAATCCGTCCGAAGTGCTGACTTTGAAGGCATCGCTGTACAGTGGCGGAGACCTTATCAACGATTTGGGGAACATTACGTTGCAATGGAAGAAGCAGCTACCGTCGGGAGAGGCCAACCTCGGAACTCAGGGAACCCAGAACATTGCCGCGAATGATATTGACGGTTCGTTGGTGGTAAGCTGTGAGGCTGTGCAGAATGCGAAGGTCATAGCAAAGGGCTTCATTACCGTGTTCGACCTTAGCGACCCTATACTGGCGGCATTCAAGGTCAAGGGGCTTGCTTCTGACGGGCAGATATATCCTGGAGAAACGGGAACGCTGACGCCGTATGCCTATAAACGCCAGTCCGGAGAGGAAGTGGCGGTGGCAAGCTGGGACTTCGCCACATTCGATGGCGAGAACAATCCGTTCACGCTGTCGGGCAAGGACAGCAACAAGTTCCAAGGAAAGGACATCGCACTGACCTATACGGATGCAGCACGCGCCAAAACATTCAGAGTAATCGCAACGAATACTAATCCCATTGAGCTATGATGGTGACAGCAGTTTTGAGTGTCGTGGCTGTCAGCGAGCCTGACCCAGTGGAATACGTTGACATCGAGTGCCAGCCGGCTGCCATCTCTGTGGACTGTAACAATGTACAGATGGTGCCGCTGAAGCTGAAAGCCCTGCACCGCAGCGGGGCTGATGCGGCCCTGCTGGATGTATTCTGGCGGCTGCATATCCAGTCGTCCGGCAAGGACCTCGGTACGGCGGATTCCCCCGGTGCATCGTCCGAATGGGAATACTACCTTCCGTCTGACAAGTGGGGCAATGCGGATTCTATTATCGTGGAAGCATACCGTGATAGTGCCCGCGAGACCCTTCTTGCTCAGAAGAGGGCCAGCATTGTGCGGCAGAACCCGTCCCCGTTCCCGGTCGAGGGTGACTGGAAACCGCTGCCGTTCAAATACAAGAACGGGGAATATTTCCTGGATAAGACATTAGGCTTCATATTTATGTGGATGAATCCGGTGGCAGGAAACAGCGAGATGCACCCGTTCGACGATGTGGCCCAGAACCCGGACACTACTTCCTGGAAATCCATCCAGGAATACCCGCTACTGGGTACGCAGCTTTTGCTTGCCAGGAAGATAGATGCAGACCTTATCGACGTGGATAACCTGAAGGTGAAGCACCTGGAAGGTGCGGACGGGGATTTTACAGGCAGTGTTACCGCAACCGAAGGTTATATCGGTGCATTCGAGATAACCAACAGAGGACTTGAAAACGAAAAGGAAAATCCGACCGCGATATTGAGGATAGGCAAGGATGGCGGGAAATTTTTTGAAGTGAATGTCTCTTCCGGGGCAATGTGCAGTATTCGTGGGGATGGGATTACGGCACTCAGTTTGGGTGCCTACGGTGACCATTCAACCGGTGTAAAAGTGATAGCCCAGGCCGGATATGATACTTGCGCGATAGAAGCATTGGGTAATGTAGATTTGAATGCCAGAAGCGGTGAATCTGTAAGAATAAGCAGATTACGGGCTTCCGGATTTGCTGCGGGTGTCCGCAATTTAGGCAGCAGTATGATGTCTGCCCCACCGAGCTATACGGTCAGTGATACCGATGACATTATCATATATGGAGGACCGGATCTAAGTTTTGACCCTACCCTGTTTCTTCCAAGGTCAACTACTCCAGGTCGGATTGTATATTTGAAGAACCAGTTGAACCGGAATGTTTGGGTGAAAGGACCCCTAATGAATCCCAATAACAGAGGCACAACGAACGCTTCTTCAATCAATCAAATATCCTGCTTTTTCGTTTTTGACGGTAGTCGTTGGATTTATTTTTACTGTGGATAATGGTTATGTTGGATATGTTTTTAAGAATTAATGACAAGCTGCTGCATTTTCTTGCATGCCTTGCCATCACCCTGACAGCGGGTGAACTCTGTGCCGTTACGGCAGGTGTAACTAAAGAAGCCGCTGACTGGATATATAAGAAGAACTGTAAGGTCGGTTCGGGCTGGGACTGGCTGGACATACTTGCGGATGCTGCCGGCATAGCGGTCGGTAGCGTATTAAGGAGATTGGTATTCGATTATTAATGTAATAAAAAGGATTATGTTAGACACATTATTGGTTGCGTTGATTATCTCGGTAGATACTGCGCAGGTAAAGGAATTTCCGCAGAAGGCGGAAGTCGAGTTCAAGAAAAACGATTTAAAAGAGAACATCATTAAGTCAGCCTTGAATTTCCATAATAGCGGGAAGAAGGACGACAAGACCTGGAACTGGAAGATTCAGGATGTGGTGTTCAAAAAGGATTAAAACAATGTTTAACTTAAATTCAAACAATCATCATGGGAGCAATTAAAACTATGAAGGAAGTCGAAAGCGCACTTCCCCAGAAAAAAGAGATAAATTATGTACGTGCTTTGGACAAAGAAGGCAACCCGATTTTAATTAGTAAAGATGATCTCGCACAAGTCGTGGGAGAACTAATCAACAAATACACCCCTCTAAAATCATGGGCCGAGTTGGATAATTTGAAATGGGATAATGCTCCAAAAGGGAATGTTTACACAATATCTTGGCTGCCTGATTATGACTCGGAACAACATCCGGCTAATGTCGGTTGTATTGAAGTTGTGAGAATGGGTGGCGGTGTTACAGCTCAAATATTATATGCAGACAATTTTAAAATGTATATTCGTACATTTTTAGGTAAAGAAGATGCGAGATGGACTGCGTGGACCCAGGTTTAAAATAGAGGCTTAGCAGGAACCTTCCCTGCTAAGCCTATTACTTTGTTAAGAAACAACCAAATCTTTTAATGCTGCAATATCAAGCGTGTCGAGTGCTATGATGTCGGTGTTTTCATTCTCAAGACAACAGTGTTGCTTGAATAGTCTGTATCCGCCCATCTTTCCGCCTTCTGCTTCCACCAGATAAATGTGAATAGACTTATCCGGTTTCTGTTCCCATTTAAGTTGAAGGCTTTTAGGGAGATTTCCATACAAAGACTTGGCAATACATCGTCCTTCACTGTTCGATTTGTTTGAACCATGAATAATTAAAACAGCATCTCCATCAGCGATTCCCGTCCCGGAAATCATTAATAAGAACATAAAAGTGTTCCAATCAGCAGGTAAAGAATGATGCAATTCTATATAGGTTTTGTTGCGGATATAGAGCGTAGAAGGTGCTGTCTGTTTGCTGAGTAAACCGTTTTGGGTAGCATTCGCAATCGGTATCAGTTCTCCCACATCCGTAAATTGACGTGGGAGAACTGATACCAGTGGCAACCTTTCAAAAGAGTGGACTTTGGGATAAGAAAATGGTTCCGGTTTGGATGAATGCAAAATGCTTATTAATGACTGTAAGTCAGGAGTGTGTTGTCAACTTCTTAGTCTCAACCCGGCACACTTATGTAGCCCAGAATACGCTTGCTGTTGTACAGGTTATGTATGGCGTAGATGATAAATATATTTCGGTTCGCTATCACCACTTAATTCCTAAAAGTCATCAGTTGATTCTCCTTAATTTAAAGTATAAGAAAACAGAAGATAACCGCTTGAATATCTATATTGAAAGCAATGACCCGGTGATTTCAATCCTATCTACATCAGACTTTTCGAGACTGGAATTTAAAAATGAAGTAATTAAAGAATTTCCACAGGATGCAATAGATGCCGTTGAGGTATGAAGCTTTCATTGTGTGGTCGGGGATATAACTTTCCGACCACACAATGAAACTATCGATGTGGGAGAACTAATATGGAAAAAATTACGTGTTATAAACTCTTTTGCATTACACTATTCCCATTCAGCCCAATGGGACGGAAAAAGTCTTAATATCACTGGAAACCATAATTTCTACAACGTAGGGATTCGATTGGCTACCTACTCTAATGGAGTGCCTTCTGACGGAATAGTCGGAGAGTTTTATTCCATACCATCCAAATTTACTGACATCAAAGTGCTTTATAAAAATTGGGATGTTTACGTAGTATTTACCATTGCAAAAGGGCAATCCGTTGATTTAAAATACGATTGCCGCACCCAATGCGATATAATTGAAGATATTGGTTTCATTGACGATAGCTTCACGGAGATAAAACCTATTGCACAATAGTGCAATCTGCCAGTCCGGTAATTTCATCATCTTGTGTAGCCATGTCGTACATTGAATCTCTAACTATCAGTTCTCTGACAATAGTTCTATCGCCTAATGACTTGTCCGAAGTCAAGTATATGGATATTCTATGGTCAGTTTCGTATTTCATTTTTAGGTATGTATCGCTATTGGGTTGTCCATATAGGTATTTGACATATACTTTTGTAGAATCTTGTAATTCCATAGTATTACCAGCAATGTAAACGCAAAAATCACTTAATGGTTCACCTATGGATATACATGATACTCTGATGGCAAAAGGAGCCCATTGGGAAGATGATGAACGGTATAGCAATACGCTACGTTTGCCTTCTGATTTTATCTTTGTTGTTGCAAACTTGGAATTACTTAATCCGTCTTTCTCAGGAGTTACAACTGGTATCAGTTCTCCCACATCCGTAAATCGACGTGGGAGAACAGCTCGATGGTGGAGCTATCAAACAGAAGCGGTCTGACCTCAAAGATGCCGACCAATATACAACACCAGGAACATACTTCGTAAACCTATGGGGCGGAGTGTGGCAAAATATGCCGACTAACGATTGTTTTGGTCTATTTGAAGTACGTTCCTATGACGGTTATATAACGCAGCGGCTTTCGGCCGGCAACGGAAAGGTGTTTGTCCGTATAAAAGAAGGTGAAAAACCATTCAAGCCGTGGCCAACTGCCGCACAATAACCCTCATTATAGCGTCTCCGTTATCTCCGTGAAGCTATCGTCAATGATGTCCGGAGTTCCGACCAATTGGACACCGTGAGGCGATAAAATATACGCATGGTTAGGCTGGGTTCCATCATAAGTAAATGAAACAAATATATCACGACCTTTCTTATAGTATTTTACTCGCTCCGGTTTAATGAAAAATCTTTTTAGTGATTGGAGTATTCCATCTGTAGGACTGTAAAGGAAAGTTAGAAAATCCAGACTTGTCGATGCTGAATCATTATATAAGACCATTATCGGAGCACGATACCAGTCAGTCATATTGTCTGCAATCTTATATACGGCTTCGTAAGCATTTACAAAATGAGGATATACCTTGAATAAATTCGGAGATAACAACCCCGCTTTTTCAATGGTGGTTTCACCTATCAGTTCTCCCACATCGGTTTGCAGCTTCTCGTCCAAAAAAGTACATTTGGCTTAAAAATGGATAAAATAAAATACCGCTTAGTGTATAATCGAAAGAAACAGCTAAACAAACAGGGAACGGCCTTAGTGCAAGTAGAAGCCTTGCTCAATCAGAGGAAAGTTTATTTCCGTACAAATTTGTATCTCAAGCCGGAACATTGGAATAGTCGCAATGCTCAGGTTGATAATCACCCACAGGCTCATGACCTCAATTCGATGCTGTTTGAGTTTGTCCTACACCTGCAAGCGATAGAGTTATCCTTATGGAAGCGCGGCATTCCTGTAACGCTATCACTACTTAAAGATGCGATAAAGAAAGACAAGCCGGTCAATGTCACTTTCCCCGTATTTGCCAGAATCTATGTGCAGGAATCCGACCGTAAAAGAAGTACCAAGGAAAATCTTCTGACAACGATAACCGTACTTCAGGAGTTCCGTCCCGGATTGGATTTCAAAGACATTACCTATACTTTTTTAAGGGATTTTGAAGTGCATTTGAAAGAGAAAGGAAATAGTGTCAATACGGTTGCCAAACACATGAGGCAGCTTCGTACCTTGGTGAATGAAGCCATTAATCAGGGGTATATTCCTTCCGATGCCTACCCCTTCCGGAAGTACAAGATAAAGCAAGAGAAAGGGCGGAAAGAATTCCTGACTCCGGATGAGTTGAAGAGGTTGGAGAATCTTGATGTGGACAAGAAGCTCCGCCATGTACTCGATGCCTTCCTGTTCTGTTGTTATACTGGATTGCGCTATTCTGACTTCTGCCAGCTATCTCCGGCCAACTTTATCAAGGTAAACGGTAAGCGTTGGTTACACTTTACGTCTGTTAAGACAGGAGTAGAACTTCGGCTTCCGTTACATCTTCTGTTTGAGGGTAAGGCATTGGCTGTATTGGAGCGTTACGATATAATAACTGATTTTGCTAAAATCGGACCCAATTCAGAGGCCAATAAGTATCTTGCCCAATTAGCTACCCTTGCCAGGATACGGAAGCACATAACCTACCATACAGCCCGTCATACTTGTGCGACCCTGCTTGTGCATCAAGGCGTTCCGATTACCACCGTTCAGAAGTTGTTAGGTCATACTTCCGTCAGAACTACGGAGGTGTATTCAGAGGTTCTTTCTAATACGATTATTCGGGATTTGAAGGCTGTAAAAAGGAAGAAAAAAACACCTGATTTTAGCCGTGTGGTAGAATGTGGGTAGATTTTATAGGTTCTACTGATATTCTACCTCTATCTAGCAGGAATGCTTTAAAACAAAAACATCCCAGCACTTCACAGTGCCGAGATGAAGCATGTCCTAGTCTTATGTTATAAAGAGAATTTAGAGTCCTTTTTACCTTTTACTAATACCGAATATTATAACAACTTAAGATTTACTGACAATAAAACAAAAAACGTGCCAAAAAGTTCATACTTATAAGTGATTAATTTTCATGTCTATGCGATGGCTTATTTAATATGAGTGTGGAAAACGGTGCAACACTTCTACGATGAAGTTCTACAATAATGTGTACTGTAATAAATCTACTGCCATAGTTTGGCAACCCTTTCCTGGCAAGATATTCCCTACTCATAATTTTCTTGTTTACTTTCGCTGAAAAGTGATTGTAAATGAGTATATTTGTCATGTTTTATTGGTTAACGCCCATGAATGTGTCTTTAACAGGATGCGTTCGTGGGCTTTTTTTGTTTAATTAAAAAAGTTCGTAGATGAAAAAGAAACTGATTGTTTTGGCTATTATGGTGGCCGTGATTGTAGGTCTGCTGGCTTATTACCAGTATGTACCGTTTTGGGCAAGCATTGTGTCAACGGGAGCGTTTATTGCCGGCATTCTTCTCGGTTGGCATGCCAAGGGGTGGAGTGATGAACATGTAACGGGGATGAAGGTATGATGGAGGAACTGAATGAACTGTTCAACATCACCGGCGGGATAGTCACTACTATCCTGCTTCCTCTTTTCGGTGTGTTCATGTTCTATGACAGCAAGAAGCGCAAGGCGGTTGCGGAAGCGAGAAAGGCGGAAGCTGACAACATAACCGCTTACGCAGCAGAATGGAAAAAATGCTATGAGGAGGAAAGAACTGTGGAAGCTGAATTGAATGCCAAGATTGACAAGCTTTACAAGGAGAAAGAAGAAGACAGACAGCGCATTCATGAGCTTATCAAGAAGAACACTGCACTGGAAATAGAGAAAACAAAGCTGGAAGCCGAGATGGAAGTCAAGCGGTGTGATGTCCGGAAATGTGGAGGGCGGAAGCCACCGAGTGATTATTGATTCGCGGGAAGGAAGGTGTTTCGCAACGGCTCCCTTCCCTTTTTAACACAAACTTAAAGTTAAAACAAAGGCTTCTGCAAATGTAGTGTATGTTTATATTAAATCAAATGATGTATGAAGTATTTTACGATAAAAGAACTTTGCCGTTCGACAACTGCCGACCGCAAAGGAATTGACAACAGATGTGGCTGTGATATAGAAGCCAATCTGACTGCATTGGTGGATAACGTTCTTGACCCGCTACGCGAATGGTACGGCAAACCTATCGTTGTGAATAGCGGTTACCGTTGCCCGGCATTGAATAAGGCGGTTGGCGGTGCGACAACCAGCCAGCACATGAGCGGACAGGCCGCGGACATTGATACCGGAGACAGGCAACAGAATAAGCTACTATTCGAGTATATTCGCAAGAACCTTCCTTTTGACCAGTTGATTGATGAGAGTAATTTCGCCTGGGTGCATGTGAGCTACCGGGCGGACGGTAGAAACCGGAATCAGGTACTGAAGCTATGAAAAGACTACCCTGGCTATTAGTTGTATTGCTGGCAATCGCTTGTGTGGCAGCCTGGTTCCGTCCGCACGAGCCTTTGCCGGCAGAAATACGTACCGAAACAAAGATACAGACGGTTGTCAAACTTGACACGGTTCTTATCTCTACACCGATAGCAGTGTTTTGGCAGATATTGTCGAATGACACTGTACGTATAGGCGATACCCTGCTTCATCGCAAACGGGTTGTGTATGAAGATAGCTTGTATCGTGCGGTGGTGAGTGGATATGTAGACGCGCGGCTGGATAGTATGCAAGTCTTTCCTAAGACGGTTTATCAGACGGTAACGAATGACATCTACCATCCGGTTCCCACCAAGTCGAAGAAGAAGCGTTGGGGATTAGGGTTGCAAGCTGGGTATGGGTATCCGGGCGGTTTTTATGTTGGCGGCGGTATTAGTTATGCTTTATTTCAGTGGTAATTCGTTTTAATATAATAGGTCTCATAATGATTTCTCCATCCATTGTTAGTATATAGTATATTTTATATCTATATACCTGCATAGTCCTCACAAAAGATGATATAGTCAGAAAGCTATTGTATTATACTTACGAGTAACTGCTACAAAAATATGTTGAAATTCATATCTATGTAACTCGGTATGTATCAAAACAAAAAAAACGATACTGAAGCGTCTAAATTTGGTATTGAGGCAGTCTGAGAATATCTACGCCATAGTGTCGGAGCGTTGAAAATACGAAAGTATTATTGATATTTTTAAGTTTACAATAATGCAACTCAGAAAATTAATCTATCTCCTATTTACTGAGACTTATTGTGTAAGCTTGCATTTCAACCTAACACTTCCCAATAAAAAATGTGGATTGGGAGTCATTGTTCCAACCATTTTTTAAATAATACAACGCGCTCTTTACTCACAAAAATTTCGTCATCTTTGCAATGAAGCAACCGTACCTTTAGCTTTGAATTGAAAAAGGGAGTGATTCGCTGTAAAGCCCTCACATGAATGAGATACTGACGATTCAAACGGAAGAATTTATTGGGGTTGAGTTGTTCCTCCAATTCCAACATGGTGTACTTCAAAGGATAATGTTCTCCCTGATCTGTCATGCAACTCAAGCCTTTGCCATCTTTATAAAAATAAAGAATGCCGGATACTTGCAAAGGAATTATTTCCTGACCTTTATATACTAACAGTCTTTCTTTGTAGTGCACCATGCCATTTATAGTCTGTTGCACAAGTTCAGTGTTTGTCTTAACTCCCAAGACAACTTTCTGCATAGCTTGACGCAATTCCTTTTCGTCAATGGGCTTGAGCAAATAGTCGATGCCGTGATTCTTGATGGCTTGCATCGCATATTCATCATAAGCGGTTGTAAATACAATAAAGGAGGCGGGCATGACTTTCTGAAAAGCAGTAAACACGTCTCCATCCGAAAGACGAATGTCGGCAAATATCAAATCGTAATCATTGTGCTGCCGTAAGTGTTTAATAACTTCTGAAACACAAGTCAAAGGACCTTCTACCTCAATAGTATCATCAATCTCGCAGATAAGCTTTTCAAGGCGGAAGGCACTGATTCGTTCATCTTCTATGATTAATATTTTCTTCATTTGTTATGCCAATTTACGATGGGTAAATAAACGGTAAATGTTTCAGAACTGTGTTGGATCTTGATTTCCCTGCCGAACTTTATCAAGTATCTTTTGGCAAGATTTTCCAAGCCCAATTTATGCGAAGGAATGGATTGCTGCATTTCGTAAGTGGGGGTAATGAGATTATTGCTCACTACAAGCATGTCGTTGTTACGTTCAACAGTAATGGTCAGCTTCTCATTTTGACTCATAGCATTGTGTTTTACGGCATTTTCCACCAGTACTTGTAAACTTTGTGACAAGATGTAGTCATTATTACGGGTCTCCATTGGTTTAACCATCAGTTCAATGTTGGCATAGCGTAACTGAAGCAGAGTCATGTAATCATCCAGCCAGTGAAAGGCTTCGTTTAACGATACGACATCGCTCTCAATATGTCCCAGGATATGCCGGTATATTCTGGACAAGCAGATTACATAGTCTTCGGCGCGTTTGGCATCTATGTCTATCAGACCGGCCAAGACACTCAAACTATTGAAAACAAAATGGGGATTCATCTGCATTTTAAGGAGTTGCATTTCAAGCCGACGGTTTTCCTCGAACTTTTGTTCCGATTCCTTATAATAATACTCAACAGCTATAATCAGAGCCTGCATAGAAGAAATAATTCCCATCAGATAAGCATTACCCCAAGCTTCACGATCAGATATGTCAATAAAAAGCACATCTATAATATTTTCAATAAGAAAGGCAAGAACAGAATTGGCAATCAGAAAAATTACACTGAACACCAATACTTTCTTTTTCCGGAAAAATTGTAAAAAATGGCTTTTCAACAGGATAGTTCCAAAGCTTAGATTGTAGAGTGAGAACAAAAAGCAATAACACAAGTCAATCCACAAAATCGTGCAACCTTCTTCAAGCAGATGGCCGAACTCTTCATGGTCAACTAAAATCCAGACCACATCGTATAAGAAGTACATCAGGATGGCAGTCCACAGCCAAGTTATCAAATAATCTTTTGCTTTCATAGGAAACAAAAATACTAAAAAGACAGCATCGCTACAAATGAAACAATCCTTTTTATCTCTCCTATTGAATGTTATAAAAATTTATAAACACATTTAAATCAGTCAATGAAGCAAAACTACGCACATATTTGCCAATGCTGAAAAATGGTAAGAGCCTGTGATTTGTCATCACAACCGATTAGTTGTCGGAAAAACACCTCGCTATACTTCTGATAATTATCGGTTTGATATGTTCTATGGTCAATAGCCAGCATGGAAAATACATTCGTTTGGGATATCAGGAATATACCGTCGTACACCGTAGCGATAACCAAAAGCTTTAATTTCCTCTTGTTGCAATACCGCTTTACCTCCATACGTTTTCGCCTGAGCAAAAAAGGCAAATATTCATATACCAATACATAATGTTCCTTTTGAATATATGCTTTCACTTGTTCCGCAGTAACTTGATACAAGAAACCACTATTTTTCAAAGTTATGAGGGCATTTGTACAAGGCTTGACATGCTATTTTTCCGACTCCGTTAAACCTGCATAACCGGATCTGTTTACCTCAATGCATGAGGCAAAAACGGTTCCGGTCAACAGAAATAGAAACGTATGAATGCCATCTTCATGCAATATCATTTTTTCTTGCATTTAAAACATATACGTGAATCCTAACAGAAGGTCTTGTGTTTTAACATGGCTGTCGTCCTTGAACAAGTTGGTGAAGCTGCGTCTGTACGACAGAGTGATTTGATAATGTCGGGCAAATTCTGTACCGACAGACACATTCATGCCAGCATTGACCCGATTGAACAGCTTGTCTTTATAGACATTGGACGACACCTTCTTTTTGCTCTCATGTCCCTTCTCATCGGTAGTAAAAAGTTTATCGTTTCCAGTCAAGCCAAAGTCTATATAAGGTCCGACAGCGGCAAGCAGGTTCAACTTGTGCGACACTTGAATTTTATATCCTACATTCACCGGGATATTCAATGAATAGGTGGCATATTTCCATTGATAACTGTTTCGAGTGTTTAAATCATAATAACTCTCGCTACAAAGGTTTCGATTGTTGAACAAAACCGCAGTATTCATAAACCAGCCGTGTCCTGTGTTGTTGAAGTTTACTTCCCCTTTTACACCGACAGCGAATCCTACGCGAACTTTTGTGTCCTGTGCCAAATTGAGATTGCCATCAATAGTCGGGCCGATACGGAATGTTTGCGCTGAAACAGCTGTGAAAAAGCTGAAAGCAAACAATGACAAAATTAACTTTTTCATGATTATTGGTGTTTTGAATTTAGCAGAGTCTATTGTATCAACTCTGTCACATTTGTTTATTTCGTATAAAAGCAATGATCGGGCTGTTTTTCAAAAGTGTTATTGTCTTTGATATAATTGCCTAAACAATACATTGGGTATCCATATATTTTTCCATTTTGAAAAGGATTTTTTAGAAACGAAATTAAGTCCTCAAAAGATTCTTTAATGCCGCATCCTAACTGATGTCTGTAGTGATTAAAGAAATCACTTGAGCGTTATGCAGGACACCTTGGGAATTCTGAAAACTCTCCCAAAAAGAGTTTTTGAATGCTGCCAATGCATCCTTGTAGGAAGATTCACTTACCACAATACAATATGCGCTTACGCCATAGGTCAAGCTTCTGTCGTCAATAATGGCATCCCATTGAAGGTCCTTTTGAGAATTTGTGCTTTCATGCAGTACCATATCTTCGATGCGCTTGTCCGTAAGATAAAACATCTTGTTGCTGAACATAAGCGTATGCTCGGTAAGTTTGTATGTCTGATTACTGATTACCATATGACTATCTTTTAACTTCTTTGAATTTTAAAACGCCACAAAATTAAGCAACTGCGTTATCAGCCGCAACCCATTATGTATCAAAACGGAAAAAAATGGTATTGAACCGTTTGTTTTCTATATTAAAAACGATTTGAGGTAGGCCAAAATTAAAGAGTTAACTTAATAAGTGAAAGCGGATTATATTCTCTAGTCTTTAAGAGTAGAAAACCGTTTACTAAGAAATTCTGTAAATGGATTATTAAAGTAGTTATTCCTTCAATAAGAAAAAACGGGCGTTATGGCATAGACCGGGATGAAGTCCCTAATTTTGTTATTAGATATAACGATAATTGGGATAGAGTTGACAAAGGATATTTCTCTGTTATTAATGAATTGTTCGTTAGGCTTTATGGAAGGTTTCACCATGTTGGATATGAAATACCTAATAAAGCCTTTGATGGTAGAGAAATTCGTCCTGATGTGAGTGTTGGAAAATGTTTTTCCGCTTATTTAAAGCTTTACCATCCAGAATTGACAGGAAAGCACAAACCTTATAAACATAAATTTCCAAGTGGAATAGAATTGGATGCAAGGCAATATGAAAATTACCTATTACCTATTTTTATTCAATACGTGGATGAAGAATGGATTCCTAATCAGGCTGAACGCTATTTCAAAGCAAGAGATACTAAAGCACTTGACTATCTTCCAAAACTATTAGAGTCCAGAAAGAAACCAGCATGATAAAATGCAATATTCTACACCCTCCGGTAGTATATTGACAATATGAGCAAAAAAAATTCCAAAAAGGGAAGTCAAAAAACTAATAGTATTGATGAGAAGGAATTTGTAGAAGGGGTGGCTGAATAGTCGTCCCTTTTCACTATATTTTGCTATCTTTGCCCCCATGACTTACAACGAGGCTTTATCATATTTGGAACGCATTAAGGATACCGCCATTGGTGCACCCGTGAAAGGGCGTTTCATAGAATCATTATTCATCGGTCCTACCGATTGGGAACAAATGACAGACTTTATGAATCTTCGTATCCAGAAAGGAGAGGAAACGGCTTTGACTGAGTTTGACAGTGCCGGCAAGAGTCTTTCTGTATATGGGGTGTCGGTCAATAATGAATTTGACGTGCCGCATTGGGATATGACTATTATGGATAATTGGGAGCTGATGATAGGTAATTGAGATGAAAAATCCCCGATATGCTCGAATACCGGGGATTGCGTTTCTTCTTATCCTTTCATCATCATAACATCCGCCCGCATCTCGATGTAATCCTTGTACTTATCTGGATTGTTTACATAGTCAATGACTCTGTTTATTGCAATTTCCGCTTGCTTCTGTCGTACTTTGGTGTAATAGTGTATGATACCCTTGCTCTTATCAGAGTGCCCAAGACAATAATCTATAACTCCGTCAGGTATGCCGAGTTCAGAGGCGAATTGGGCAAAGGTTTTTCGGGCGGAATAATAAACTACCTTTTGGTTTATCTTTAACTCTTCGGCAAGCGTATTCAAACTACGTGTCAGATACCTATAGAAATTAGAATAAGTGAACTTATAACCAAAATCAAGTTTACCGGTATTACGGTTCATCCAGTCGTTGATGATTGGTCTGGCATCCTCATGTATGGTTATTATAATCCGCTGTTCGCCCAACTTCAGATTACGGGCTTTTTTTCTGATGTACTCAATCTTATCGGTTTTACGGAAATCTACATCAAGTAAATCTGCAAGGTTTATTCCACCCAGATAGAATGAAAGCATGAACAGGTCACGTGCAACACGGAGTTTCTTTTCTTTCGGCAAATGATTCTTTATTTTCAGAAGATTCTCTATTGTAATATCCACCTCACGCACTGGAGAAGACTTTATCGAATAGTAAGCAAACGGGGAAACGTCATATTTCACGAGCTGTTTTTTCACCCCACGGTTTATTATCGTTCGAGTACGAGACATCATCATTCCGATTGTGGTCTCCCCAACCCTCTTGGTGTTCCGCAAGAACCTGGCGTAATTGTGAATAATCTCCGGGGTGATGTCTGACAAAAGAAACTCTCCTTTCGTAAATTCCGTGAAATACCTGCAATTACGTTCAAGTAGTTTCGCATAATTCCCCCTACCGTCTTCTATTAACTCAGTAATATATGAGCCGGCTACAGCCTGGAATGTAGCGGCAGTATGACCTGCGGTTGTGCTGTTTATCAATATTTCACGCAGCTGCCTGCAATCGTACATCTGAATACATCTAATGCTGTCAAGTTTCTCCTGGTATTCATTCAGGAGATTACGTAACTTCGTATTGATTATAGCTGCATCCGGACGTTTTACAATTTGTCCGTTTTTGAATTGGGAAAGGTGGTCAATTTTAAATCGGGTGACAATGTAGCGTGTTACACTTTTATGCCCAAGGGCTATTCTTATTTTATGAGAACCGTCTTTTGCTACCTTGTCCGGTGTTACTGCTAATTTAAGAGTTGCCATAATGAATTAAAATAAAAGGTTCGTTTTGGGTTCGCTTTTTCGCTCAAAAGTGAGCGTTTTTGCCTTTTTTTTAATTCCTGCGATGTGATAAATAAAAGAAAAAAAACGCCGATTAAATATTCATAATCAGCGTTTTATGAAAGTGATTCCGTTGCGATTCGAACGCAAGACCCACGCCTTAGAAGGGCGTTGCTCTATCCAGCTGAGCTACGGAACCATCCTTAATTGCGGTGCAAAGGTACGTTTTTTTATGAAAACTACAAATTTTACACCCAAAATATTTATTATTTATATTAAAATAATAGACCTATATATGAAAAGTAAATAGTTGTTCTATTGAAATACAATGCTTTAGATAGCATAACATTTTTGACTAAAAGAGAACTAAATCAACCCACATTTCAAAAGAATCTGTATAAATTCAAAATCTTATCAGCTAAATCTCAATAAAACTTTGCTTTTACAAAAATTCTCCTCGGCTGATATTACTTATAGTATATTATAATTGGTAATAAGTATCGTTAGCCATAATGATTGCATCTTCTAAAGTACCGCCATTTTGTTCTACAAATACGATAATGGCATCTATAAACTCGGTGAAAGAAGCAACATCTTCACCTGCTATTTTTTCATTATAATCTTCCTCGGTGAAGTCTAAACTTTCTATTAACTCAGTTTTCATATCTACTCAATGATTATTATAGTATCATTATTAATGCCTTTTTTTGCAAAAATAATATATCGCCATGACTTCTTAGCTATTATTTGCAAATAATATTTACCATTACAATATATTATAACAGGCGTATTTGTTATCGAGATTTTACCTCTGATAGCTGCAATATGAATATGATTCAACTCGTTACAGCTTATTCAATTCACTATTAATAATTGTCTATGTTTTTCTAAATCTTTTTTATCAAACCGATACCAACGATTAGATAAGTTTTTTTATTTTGGTATTTCTTCTCTCTTCATAAAAGACAATTCTAATAATATTTTCAACCAAATTAATAATTAACTTCTATTTTCAAACAGGATATGCACATTACTAAACGACACTCAGTGATAAGCTTATTATATTTGTAGCACTAAACCAAATACTTAATATGATGATATTCAAAAGCCATTTTTACATTTATGCTTTCCTATCCTCTATCATTATGTTGATTGGATGTGCAGATAATGATATGCCCATAAAAGATAAAGAAGAAGAAAAACCACCTATCACAGATGAAGAAAACCCGTCCCTGCCGCCAAATGAAAATACAGAAGTAGCCCTATTCAATATTCTTAATCTAAACTATCCCGGATTGGGTACTGTTAAATCGCTGCATGAAGCTGGTGATGATACTACTGCTTTAAAAGAACTGTTAGCTTACTACAGAAACAGAAAAAACATAAAGAATCCCAATGTCACATCAGACCCTCCCAGTGATGTAGAGCGTGGTTATGCAAACTATGCCATAGATGAATATCGTTTCTATGTAAACGAAAATTATTTGGAAGATAAGATTTTGAAGAAGCCTTATTCACTACAAAACAGCGATAAAACAATAAATTGGAAATTTACACCTAAAGGTGCAGATAATGAATATCAAAAGCAATTACATCGCCACAATTGGATGCCGCTTCAAGGAAAATCCTATCAAGAGTCTCATGATGAGAAATATATGCTTTCATGGAAAGAAGTGTATACCGATTGGATTGCCAAGCACCCTCTACCCGAAGGTAGCCCTGACAAGTTCAAATGGTATCAGCTTCAAGTATCCACACGTATTATGGGACAAACGGAGTTATTCGAATATTTTAAAAGTTCTCCTAACTTTACATCGGAATGGCTTTCTTTTTTCTTGATACATTTTGCGGAGCATGCCGATTATTTATCTCAATACAAATATGCCGGTGGAAATAATATCTTGTTAAGCCAAGCTGTAGCATTAGTGTTTGCAGGAACTTTATTTCCAGAGCTGAAGAATGCCTCACAATGGCAAAAAACGGGTTGTGATATCATTAATGACCAAACTTCAAAGTTATTTTTGGATGATGGTATGACAAATGATTTGTCTTTGCATTATCATATAGGTATATTAGATGGACTATACGATCTCAAACGGCTGCTCCTTCAGAATGAAGTTCCGGAGAATTTGCTGTCGCCAAATCTAAATGAGGTACTTTTAAAAGCCGCCAAAGTAGTGATGCATTTCACCTACCCCAGTTATTTTACAAAAAACAGCAAAGATTGTACTCCTGCTTTCAATGATTCATGGGTTAAAACCCGAAGCGTGCTAAATAAAAACTTTAAGAAATATATGGAAATGTTTCCTGAAGATTCCGAGTTTGAATATATGTCCACGTATGGTAAAAGTGGCACTTGTCCGAGTACACAAATAAAAACATTCCCTTCTTCTGGTTTTTATGTACTACGTAGTGGTTGGGACCCGCAATCTACAGTGCTGATTCACAGTAATAATGTTTCTTTAAAATTGGGAGACTCAAGCCATAACCAACTTGATAACGGTACATTTGAGTTATATCGTAACGGACGTAACTTCTTTCCCGATTCCGGTGTTTGTGCATATATGGCAGAGGATAATGAGAAGGTTATGGAACTACGCAGATGGTTTCGTCAGACCAAAGCACATAACACAATGGTTTTAGGCAAAACCGCAGACCATGAAGAAACCGGAACGGAAAATATCAATAAAGCCGCCGGTACTTTATTATTATTTGAGGAAAAAGATGAATATCAACTTATTGTGACAGAAAATCAAGGATATAGCAACTTCAAGCATCGTCGATCCATCTTCTACGTCAAACAGCCACAGGATTTTTTTGTGCTGGTAGATGAAGGATTCGGGACTGCTACCGGATATGCAAAATTATATTTCCATCTTTGTGATGGAAAGTCTGTTGATAATGTTCTTCTGGATAAGGAAGAATTTGGTGCGCATACCACCTTCGATGATAGCAATAACCTGTTAATTCGTACATTCGGAGAGGCGAGCAGGAATCTTATCTTTAAAGAGTTTGATGGTCGGATATCCTACCAAACAGACAGGAAATATGAACACAGAAAGTCCTATGCAGTTGTCATGCGGAAACCGGACAATAATCCTGTACGATATATTACGGTACTATATCCTGTAGACTCAGCCACAGGTCCTGTAATTAAGGGACAGTTTGTCAATACAGGTAATGAAGATAAGGTATCTGTCAATGTTACAATTAACAAGAAACTATACAATTTAAGCTATAGCCTTAATAAAAGAAAGTAATCTTGTTTAAATCTTATAACAGAGATAATTATAGCCTCTCTACTTATAATCCCAGCGGTAGTTTACAGAGATACCAAAGCACAAACAAAGCAGTCCAGGCAATAAGAATAACCAATGAATACCTCCACGTATATTTAAGCAACGAACCATAGGTAGACTGCTTATCATATTGCTGCATATACGTCAGAACAAGCGGCATATAAAACATAAAAGGAGTAATCGCATTCGTTGCACTATCACCGATACGATATGCACACAGTGCCATATCCGGAGAAATCCCCATACCCGCCAATACCGGAACGAAAATGAACGACATAAACGCCCACTTCGATGTGGAAGAAACCATAATGAGGTTAATAAGAGCAGTAAACAAGATAAATAATATCAATATCCACAAACTATCCGAACGAACGGGGGAAAGCACATTCGCTCCCATTATTGCGATACATTTATCCAAATGGGAATACTCAAAACAAGCAAACATCTGGGAAGCAAAAAAAGCGATTACGAAATAAACACCCAATAACCTCATCGGTTGGGTCAGCCCCTCTATCACATCACTGTCCGTACGATAACGTCCGGAAACGAATCCATACACCATTCCCATTAAACCTATCCCCAAAGATAACAAGAACAGAATACCAATAATAAACGGCGAACGGATCAATCCGCCATTAACACCTCTCAATATACCCCATGAAGAGAATGTAGCCCATAGAACAAACGCCGCATAGAGCAAGCCGACAATGACAGCTCCCCACAAAGCTCTCTGCTCCTTTCGAGACAGTTGCTTATAACCGCAGAAGGTATTACTCCCATTGTATTCTCCTAATCCCGGCAATAGTTTTCTACAAGTTATATGGTAAATAATGAATACCAATAAGAAAGTGGATACACAAAAGAAATAATAATTGCACAGAGGTCCGATCCGTCCGCCCAACACATCCGTCATATCGGCAGCCTCCTGTGTTGTGGCAGCAAGCATAGGATCGAGTGTGCTTAAAAGTATATTGGCACTATAACCGCACGACACCGATACATAAGCTGCTATGATTCCGCCTATGGGATGTAATCCTACCGAATGGAATAACGTTGCAGCGATAGGCAGCAATATGATGTATCCGGCATCACCCACTACATTGGACAGTAATCCCAGAACAATAACACTGAGTATGATACGCCACGGATTACGTACCCGTCCGCGTATGCCTTTGCGTATACACGCATCTATAAACCCGGAATGTTGTGCAACCCCTATCCCGAACATCGCCACGATAACCAGCCCCAACGGGGCAAAACCCGTAAAATTCGTTACTACATGACGCAGTAGCCATCGAATGCCTTCCGGGCTCAATAAACTCTGTACACGTATCTCTTCGCCTGTATGAGGCAGACGCACACTCAAACCGTAGACATCAAATATCCACGACAGAAAGATAACTCCCTGTGTCAGCAGGAAGAACATCGTTGCGGGATGGGGCATTCGCCATTTATTCCTCATAATTACTCGGTATTCGGAATTATTCCTCGTCCGCTTCCAGATTGTCAATATCAAGAATACGCAGTTCCAGTGCACGCACCACAAGGCGCGTAGCATTTACTCCCACTCGTTCGCACTCTCCAAAAAGGCGCCCTATCAAATCATTCTGCCGTTTCTCCAAAGATTTCACACCAAACGGCATTCCCTTCAGGTTGGCAATCATTTCCTTTGTGTACCCCAAAGCAAGATGACGGAGAAAACGTTCGTCATATTCGTCTATGTCATAACTGATAACAGCTTCCTGCCGTTTCGTATCATTCCGGACGGAAGTTTTAAAACGTTCTACAATCTTTTCCAATATGGGATAATTGAAAACAAGTTTTTTCCCGTCCATAACAGCTTGTACATCTGTCTTGGTCAACAATTCTCCAGTCTTCAGAATAATACCATCAGCTCCCGCTTCAAGGACATCCACCCATAATTTTTCGTTTAAAATCTCTCCGGTGAATATCAACACATGTACATCCGGATAGCGCTTAAATATATTGCGGCAAATATCCACACCGATAGTAGTGGAGCCACCCAAACCCAAATCCAGTAAAACAAGGTCCGGCACACCGGCTTCCATCAAACTCCAGAATTCTTGTTCCGTCATGGCGGTACCGATAACTTCCGCATCCGGTATTTCGTGACGGAATATCTCTTCCGTTCCTTTTAATTCCAGCTTTACGTCCTCTACAATAATGACTTTAAACTTCTTAGCTTCCATATTTCATATCTTTTTATCCTTACTTATTCTAATTTGCTCCGAGAAAAGCCATTATCTTCCCGGCTGAATTCTTTTTAGACAACGGGGCAGCGTAAAGTATACGGCAAATCCCCCTTTCTCTGCAGGTTCTGCATTAATGCGGCATCCTCTTCTTCCGGCAAATTCGTCATGGTCGCGAATAATCTGTTTGCATAACAAGTACTCCGTACCACACAACTTTCCCTTTTCACCGGCCGTCATACGTACCAGATTCGGGTAAAACAGTTGATTCAACTCTTCCCTTGTTTTCTCCCGCCGCATATCTGTAAAAAGAAAACGCACAAAATCATCTTCTACTGCACAAGTCAGGCGAATTTTTCCCGCAACCGGCACAGACAAAGCTTCATCAATCAAATTCTCCAACAAAAAATGCAATTGATTTACATCTCCGATAACCGATTCACTTACTGTTTCTATACTGAAAACAATAGAAGCTGCAACTCCCCTGCTCACCTTACGGAAATACTTCTCCGCAGCTTCCAACAGCTCGGGCACAGGAATCACCGTACGCCTGAAAGTAACCTCTTCCAACTGACGGGATGCACATTGGCTCAAAATGTAGAATACCCCTTTATAATACTCTATCAATTCGCTGATAGCCGCTACCGTTTCCCGCTCCTCTGTTTCCGACAGCTTACCGGAGCGAAGTTTGCCTATCAATTGCTTTATTCTATTTGGATAATAAATCGTTTCGTGTTTGATGGTAGACAAACAGTTATCAAGCACCATATTCTGCACATGTAGCAAACTGTCCTCCCACGACGCACGACGTGCTTCATCCTGAGCTGTCTCAATATCCCGGTATTTCATTGCCAGCTTCACTACCGCATTGAATATCACAATAGCAATGTAACGGGCTATCAACTCCAGCAATAAACGGTCGGATTCCTGCTGCATCCTGCTTCTCACCAAACACAACACTCCTATACACTGAGTGGAGTTTCCGGCTTTCACAATGAGAGGCAATGCCTGCATTCCATTTTCCGACAGATACCTCTGTTCTTCAAAACAACGTTGCATCAAGTCTTCCCACACAAGTTTGTTCTCTGCTACTCCTTCCAGAGGATTAGACGCGTACTCCAACCTATGGGCAGCCTCGTTATAAACCGCAATGCTCAACCGCTCTATACTCAACAACTCATTAACCGCATCGAATGCATTATCTGCGATTTGTTGCGGAATATCTTTCAACATATCTTCTTCACGTTTTAGCATCTCCTCGTCTTCGGATGCAGATATTACAGATGCGGTAAACACCTGCTTGTTGATTTCCAATACTTGCTCCAAGTTCCAACGGTTTACCAATCTCCTGCGGAAATACAGAACATAATACCCCAAGCATAGCGTAACCAATAAAATAATCACCAACAAGATACTCACCGTCTTATTATTCGTAGAACGCTCCAGTTCGCGGCAGAAATCTTCCAAAGACTGGTCTTCACCCAGCAACTTGTACAAAGTGGTATAAGCAGCATTATTATAGCCATACTCATCCCACTGTTTCAAAGCAAGAAATGCAACCGCCGCCTCATTCCTAATATCCAGAATCACATGAAAATCGGAATTAAACATCTCATTCCACCAGTCCAGCTCAGCAGGTATGTCATCCCCGACCAAAGTCATATAACGATGCGGTTCTTCGGCATACTTCCCGTAATGTTCATTCAGGCAAACCATTGCGGAGTCTATATATTGCAAAGCCAGCGCATATTCACCGTCTACATTACAGTAATAGGCTTCATTGGCATAATCGGAAGCCTTATTCAGTAAAAGTTCATATTCTGCCTGCAAGGCCAATGTCAGAGAGTCAGTAAGTGTTTCTTTCAGCACATCGTTATCAGTTGCCTTGCTGCAAGAAACCATACCTAAAGAGAATACAAGTAGTATTGCGGTCAAAACCCTACGTACTCCTGCCGGCAGTCTGAAGTAGAAACGACTCCCCTGCCCTAACGTACTCTTCACATTGAACAGGCACACATTAAAAACAGGATTCGTTTTCTTATATTTCTCAATAATGCCCTTACAATTCATTAAGCCGAAGCCGTTGCCCTTATTTTTCCGCAATGCTTCCCGGTCGGGTGCATCATTCATGCCGATAATTTTGGAATCATACACCTTCTCGCCTATGATATGGTTAACATCTTCCGGAGACAGACCGCATCCGTTATCCTCAACGGATATTTCCACAAAATCATTCTCCTGCCGGGCATAGATTCTCACCTTACCCCCCTTGGGAGTGTACTTACGTGCATTTTCTGCCAATGTATTTATCATAAAGAGAGTCAATGCCCTGTCTGCCTTCACACAAGCATCGGTAGGCTCTACTTCCAAATCCAGCTGTTTCATTTCAAAAGCCCGGCTCCCTTTCCTCAACAATTCAAAAAGCTCATTCAGTTCAAAAACTTCGATGCTCAGACTCAGTGTACCTTGCTTCATCTTAATCCACAAAGCCAGAATATCATTATACTCGTTAATGGTGGTAACAAGCTCATCAATATACTGATACTTTTCTTTTTTGATAGTTTCATCATGGATATATCCCATGCGTATCAGTTTATGCACCTCGTTCAGAATGCGGTCGATGTAAGGATGAATACCATCAACAATAGAAAGGCAAGCCTTCTTAATCAGATTCTGTCGTTTGTTTCCGGCAATATGCCGTTCATGAATATAGCGTTGTTTCTCCAGTCTGCGCTGTTCCTCGCCAAGGGAAATGGAAGTCATTCCGTTGTCTAACGCCCATTGGATATAAGGATTGATTACTTGCACCATAGCCTGTTCATCTTTCCTCATATGCCGTGCGAATATCAATTCCCTATTTTTGATACATACGTCTTCTGTTCCGAATAAGCATTTCATTTTGGGACGTACAGCCACCAGAATCGCATCCGTGATGTCTTTCTCGGTCTGTGCATCGGCGGGAATGGATACAGTTATTTCCTGACAAATATCCAGCATAGATTGCAAACGGTGCAGATGCAATCTGTTGCGCTGTTTAGAACGTTTATTAAAGAACCAGAAGAACACCACCACTACAATAAGCCCCGTAATCACACAGAAAAGCAACAGATTAAGCTGTCCCGCCTCTCTTTCCAATGCTTGATAACGACTTTCCAATTCCTTATCCTGACGGGTATCTTCCAGAATATCCAGATATATATTCCTGTTATAATCCGAATACTCTTTCATTTCCAATCCGGCATAAGTGACACTCAACTGTTCACGTATCCTTGAAATCCATTCGGGAACGGTTTTCAATTTCTGCCGAATCCAGGATTTCTCCGCACATATCGTATCACGACGGTCGTAAGCCTTCAACCAATCCAGACTGTCGTGGCAATCGTAAAAACGGCGATGATGATCGTTTACACACTCTAAGGCACGTTTCAGAGTATCGAGTGCCTGCTCATATTCTCCATGCGCATTCAAATATTTCCCGATAGAAACGTATGCACCCGCAATTTGGTAAATGTCATTATACTGCCGGAATTTCTCCAAAGCCTGTTGTCCCAACCGCATAGGCAGTAAAGAATCCACCGGCTCGCCGAATTGTTTCAACGCATGCGTCCGCCGTCCTTGATAAAAATCATAATTATCCGGAGAAGCCATCAAATTAGCCAACCCCTGTATACCGTTTCCTTCAAAATACAGATACCCTTTCCTGGAAGCTAATTTCCAAGTAGTGTAAAGTTCATCAAACTCCCTTAAACGACGCTCATCGGGCGTTTCTCCTTCGCACAAAGAAGCCGACCCTTTTATATAGTGATAATACAATAACTGATTTGTGTCTGTTGCCAACTCCTCATTCTCCGGCACCTCATTGATAGATGCCAAAGCTTCCGGCCGTTGCTGCAAATAATAGTAATATATGGCAGACACAATATAAAACTCCGACCGAGCATAGGCCAGCCGCATTCGCTCATGCCTGTCTACAAACAAATTGTTATCTTCTGCGATGCGTTTCATGCGGCGTACAGCACTATTGCGGTAATCATAGAACTCTTTGTTCAGTGCCGTCCGCTGATAAATTTTCATCAAACCTATATCGGCAATCAGAAGTTCCAATTCATTCTTTGTCAGGCTGTACACTTCCTGATAGTATTTCTCCGCCTGTTCAAAGTCCATTCGCATAAAAGCGCAGAATCCCAGATTATTACAAGCTTCCGCCTTTCCTTGCCTGTAAAGTTTCACTCCCCGGTAAGCCTTTGAAGCCGCATGACACGATGAGTCCAAATTTTTATAACGATAAGCATATGCCGCCTGATTTAAGGAGTCAATCAGATGCACCTCTTTTGTAGGAGCTGTACCCACGCACGAAACAAATGCCGTACCTATCAGGCATAGCATTCCTATTAATAATATAGATGAAAGGTATTTCACAAAGCAAAGCTACAAATAAATCCGGTAAAGAAAAATATTTTTTCTACAATAAGTCTTGTATTATGTAGCGGGAAATTCATACCTTTGCATGCAAATTAATAAATAGGTAATATCTATTACAAAATGAGCGAAAAAGCACCTTTTATGGTATTCTCAGGAACAAACTCGAGATACCTTGCAGAAAAAATCTGCGCCAGCCTTAATTGCCCTCTAGGAAAGATGAATATCACCCACTTTGCCGATGGTGAATTCGCTGTTTCTTATGAAGAGTCTATCCGTGGCGCAAATGTATTCCTGGTTCAATCCACTTTCCCTAATTCCGACAATTTGATGGAACTTCTGCTGATGGTTGATGCGGCCAAAAGAGCATCTGCCAAAAGTGTTATTGCAGTAATTCCTTATTTTGGTTGGGCACGTCAGGACAGAAAAGACAAACCGCGTGTATCCATCGGCGCCAAGTTGGTAGCTGACCTGCTTTCAGTTGCGGGCATCGACCGTTTGATTACTATGGACCTTCATGCTGACCAAATTCAAGGTTTCTTCAACATTCCGGTTGACCATTTGTATGCATCGGCAGTATTCCTTCCTTATATCGAATCATTAAAGTTGGATGACCTTGTTATTGCAACTCCCGACGTAGGCGGTTCAAAACGTGCCAGCACATTCTCCAAATACCTCGGTGTACCTTTGGTATTGTGCAACAAGACCCGTGAGAAGGCAAACGTTGTTGCCACCATGCAGATTATCGGTGACGTAAAAGACAAGAATGTAGTATTGGTAGATGATATAGTAGATACCGCAGGTACTATCACCAAAGCAGCCAACATCATGATGGAAGCCGGTGCTAAATCCGTACGTGCCATTGCCAGTCACTGTGTCATGTCCGATCCGGCATCATTCCGCGTACAGGAATCAGGCTTGACTGAAATGGTATTTACAGACAGCATTCCTTACTCCAAGAAATGCGATAAGGTTAAACAATTAAGCATTGCCGATATGTTTGCCGAAACTATCAGAAGAGTCGTAAGCAACGAATCTATCAGTTCTCAATATATCATTTGAAAATTGAGAATTAAGAAATAAAAAATAAGGGCTGCGCAATATTCATTCAGAATCGCGCAGCCCTCTCTATTTTTTAGGGACATTTTATCGAATGTCCCTTTTCATTCCCTGATTTCAATTACTCAACCTTCCCATTTTATAGGTTCCTTTCCGTACCAGCTTTCCATTTTTATCCGTTTCCACAAACGGACCGTCTTTCTTGCCTTGTTTGAAGAAACCTTCATAGCGGTTTCCGTTCTTATCTTCCTGCACGCCGCTCCCCTCTTCCAGACCATTTACAAAACCGCCTTTGTATTTTGTACCGTCGGTAAGAATCAGAGTTCCCTGACCGTTGAATTTATTATCTTTCCATTCGCCTTCGTAGGAGTCACCGACGTTCCATTTGTAAACGCCATAGCCATTGCGCTGGTTGTCTTTCCATTGTCCGTCATATACAGCACCGTTCGCCCATGTAAACGTACCATGTCCGTCCTGCATACCGTTCTTGAAGTTTCCTACATATTTATTGCCGCTGGCATGATAGTAAATACCTTCACCGGTACGTTCACCCTGCACATAAGAACCTTCGTAACGGTCGCCCGTATGAAAGAAGTAAATGCCCTTGCCATGCTGCATATCCTCTTTCCAATCACCCACATACTTATCACCATTGGCATATTCAAACGTACCTTTGCCATCACGCACATCATTCTTCCATTGACCGTCGTATTTGCAACCGTCATTCCAGACTAACGTGCCTTCACCGTTTTTCTTATCGTCTTTCCACGAACCGATGTATTTGGAACCATTCTTCCAAACGTAAGTACCCTGACCTTCACGCTTGTCATTTATCCAATCGCCTTCATAAAGGTCTCCGTTATAGTAGTACATAGTACCTTTGCCATGCTGGTAATCCTGATACCACATACCGTCATAACGGTTATTATTCATAAAATAATAGATACCTCTGCCGTGCTGTTGGTCTTGAAACCACTGACCGTCATACTTTTCACCGTCGGGAAAAGTGTAAATGCCATACCCTTCACGCTTTCCTTTAACGTACTCGCCTTCATAGACATCACCGTTTTTAAATACCGTCTTTCCCTTTCCGTTGGGTTTGCGTCCTTTCATTTCACCGGTATATACGGAACCATCCTTAAACGTATGCGTCCCTATTTTTATTTCCGACGAGAAAGTTCCCTTTATTTTATCGAAGAAGCCGCCTTTTTCCTGGGCTGCGACACTGCCCTGTGACAAGTATAACAGAAAAATTGCAGTATATAGATATTTCATCTTGGATTACAAGTTACTTAATTAGGATTTTGACAAAGATACGATTAATCTGCCAAAACCACGAGGCGGTTCCCGCTTTTTATGACATTTTTTTGCCGGATATGACTTCTTTTAATTTCTCTTTGCACAAATGCTTTCCGGCAAGTTCGCGTATATCTTCAGGAGTAATATCTCGGACTGCGTTCAGAGCATCTTCAAAGTGTGTATCGCCAAAACCCGAAACCTGAACGAACATCCACGCATCTGCCAGTGAGAATGCCGATTCATAACTGCGGCACATTTCGCCCAGCATATAATTCTTTACCATTGCCAATTCTTCTTCCGGCACCAGATCATTCTGCAAGCAATCTATTTCATGGTAAACTTCCCGGATAAGAGGCTCCACAAACTCGTTTGCCGTTTCCGTATTGATAACCAGCATTTCCGGTCCCGGACAAGAAACGATGCCTGCAGAAATACCATAGGTATATCCCTTTTCTTCACGGATATTGGACATCAGACGGCTTCCGAAATATCCGCCAAACAGCGTTACCATCACTCTGGTCTTCAAATAATCGGGATGATGGCGTTCCAAAGAAAGCATCCCCATGCGAACCGCACTCTGCATGGCATCCGCATGTTCTACAAAAATCCGTTTATCCATGGAAGAAACCGGAATAAACTCCCGCCTTTCCGGTTTGCGGAAGTCTTTGCCGAACACTTCCTTACCAAACATATCTTCTATCCGCCGTACACAATCATCGCCCACCTTTCCGGAAACGTAAATCGTACAGTTCCGGGAATGATAATGCCGGTCGTAAAACTCTCTGAGTACAGCAGGATTTATCCTGCCATAATCCTCTTTTTGCACCAGCCGTCCGCAAGGATGCACCTCACCATATACAGCTTTCATCAGCGCCCGATGCGCCAGAAAATCCACTTTGGACGAGTTGACCATGAACTGCTGGATATTATTTTCTATTATAACACCCAGCTCCTTCTCCGGAAACACAGGCTCTTTTACGATGGATTCCAGTATTTCCAATGTCTGAGGCAAATATTTGTTCAGCGAATAAAGAGTAACATACGCATATTCCGATGCGCTGGACAACTCCAGCCAGGCACCGTAATAGTCCAACTTCTCCGCTATTTCTCCCGCACTGTACCGAAGCGTCCCTTCGCGCAGCATACGGTTCGTAAACAAAGCCTGTAACGGTTGCGACTGTTGCCAGCGCCCACCTTCCATCAGCAGGTCTATGCGCACAACTTCATTATCGCCAGAATCAAGCACATTCAAAGACACACCATTGGGCATAGTGCACCGTTGGGGCATCTGTACGGCCAAGTGCTCAATGTCCCTCACCTTAGGCTGGATGGTCCTGTCCAAAATCATCCCCGAACCGATATTCATTGAGCGTTTCGTGCTTGCAGGAAACGTTCCGCATGTTCCAAATCCTGCGGTGTATCAATACCGATTGTCTCCACTTCGGTAATACCGGCTTTAATGGTATAACCGTTTTCCAACCAGCGCAACTGCTCCAGCGACTCCGCCAGTTCAAGAGAAGACTGCGGAAGCGAGGTTATCTCTTTCAACACTTCCACCCGATAGGCATATAATCCGATATGCTTGTAATATGTATGGTTTTTCAGCCACTCCCGCTTCTCCGCATTACGTTGGTACGGAATGATAGAACGGCTGAAATAAAGAGCATTCATGTTCTTGTTGAGCACTACTTTGGGAGAGTTTACGTTCTCCAGTGCCTCAAAACCGTTATCTGCAGTAAAGGGTTTTACTAAAGTGGCAATCTGTGTGGACGGATCGTCAAAACAGGCCTTTACGGTCTCCAGCTGAGACGGCTGTATAAAAGGTTCATCGCCCTGAATGTTTACCACCACATCAAAGCCTTCCCCTACTTTGGTACAAGCCTCATAACAACGGTCTGTACCGCTTTTATGATGCACGGACGTCATTACAACTTTTCCGCCGAATGCTTTTACGGCAGCTTCAATGCGCTCGTCGTCGGTAGCTACATAAGCATCATCCAAAACACCGGCCACTTGTTCATATACCCGTTGAATAACGGTCTTTCCACCCAACAAAGCCAAAGGTTTGGCAGGGAAACGCGTAGATGCGTAGCGGGCAGGAATTATTCCCAGGAATTTCATATCTTTAAAACTTAAATTACCACATTATTATAAAGAAACGTTTCAATGGCATTTGTCGCCTCAGACTTTCCATCATTCAATTCTTTCAGTCCGCGGATGATATAGTCCCGCTTTAAATCTTCGGGTTTATACACCCTGCTGTCACAAGACAGCAAGTCTATGTCAAGACGTACAATCTCCTGTTTCTTTTCTTCGGGAGTCCTTCCGGCTTCCCGCTCTATATCCTTCAAATGGAGTATGACTTCATCCGCATCAGAATCGGACGTGAAGCGCGCCACCTGATTGGCAAACAACGCCTGCCGCCGGAAAAACAACGGCTCTGTGTCCGCTTCTGCAGAAAAACGGATATTCGGAAAAAGTTCGGACAGCCTCTTGCGTGCCAACGCCAGATTCTCTTTCCTGTTCACGTTACTGCCGATGCAGATTGTGTACACCATTTCCCAATTCTTAATTAAACAAATCGTCCAGTCCCATTTCCGATGCCGGTTCCGCATCCTCATCCTCATATCCGCTGTCCTTGCAGGGGTCAAAACCTTCAGGCAGCTGGAACGTTTCGTTTTCATCATACCCCAAAGACTTGTCGCCAAGCACTTTTACCATATACTTAGCCCAAATAGGCAATGCCATGGAAGCGCCTTGTCCGTGCAACATCGTATCGAAGTGAATATCACGGTCTTCACCGCCCACCCAGCAGCCGGACACCAGCGAAGGCGTAAAGCCCATGAACCAGCCGTCGGCATTATAGTTGGTCGTACCAGTCTTGCCACCCATATCGGCTTTTACACCCAAACGGCGGACACGTCCGCCCGTACCTTCATTGACAACTGCACGCAGCATTACCAGCATCTTATAGGCACTGGATGCGCTGATTACTTCCTGCATTTCCGGCGAGAATGTAGCCAGCACATTACCGTCGTTATCCTCAATACGGGTTACAAACAGCGGCGCAACACGAATACCCTTGTTCGGGAATGCGGTATAGGCGCTTACCATCTCTCCTACGGAGACTTCGCAAGGACCGAGACAGAGAGACACTGAAGGCACAATCTCACGGTTGCGCACACCGAAGCTGTGCACCAACCGCTTCAACTCATACGGGTTCAGTTTGCTCATCAGGTATGCTGTAATCCAGTTGTCCGAATTGGCCAATCCCCACTTCACCGTCACCATGTCGCCGTAACGTTTTTTGTTGGCATTGCGCGGTGTCCAGGGTTTTCCGTTTTCGTCTATCAATGTATATTCCACATGACGAGCCTGATCGCAAGGAGAAAAACCGTTCTCCATAGCCAGCGAATACACATACGGTTTCATGGTAGAACCGATTTGGCGACGTCCCACCATTGCCATGTCATATTTAAAGTAGTGATGGTTCGGGCCGCCTACATACGCTTTTACATGACCGTTACGCGGATCCATCGACATGAAGCCGGCACGCAGGAAGAACTTATAATAACGTATGGAATCCATCGGAGTCATTACAGTATCTTTCTCACCGCTCCAACTGAATACAGACATTTGTTCGGGCGTATCGAACGCTTTCCTGATTTCCGCTTCGGAAGCTCCGGCTCTCTTCATGATGCGGTAGCGGTCGGACAGTCTCATGGCACGGTCCAGAATCTCGTCTACCTGTTCTTGCGTCAAACGGAAAGTATAAGGCGCTTTCTTCGCACCTTTCTTCTCTTTGAAGAAGTACCCCTGCAATTCTTTCAGATGCTCGGTCACGGCATCCTCTGCATATTTCTGCATGCGGGAGTCTATTGTAGTATAGATTTTCAACCCGTCCGTATAAAGATTATATTTGCTTCCGTCCTTCTTCGTATTCTTTTCGCACCAGCCGAACAGAGGGTTTGTTTCCCAGTCGAGCGAATCCTCGTAATACTTCTGCATCTGCCAGCCGCGATAGTCCGATTTATCGGGCTTCTTGGCATTCAGCACACCACGCAGGTATTCACGGAAATACGTTGCAAGACCTTCGTTATGGTCTACGCGATGATAGGACAGCTTCAACGGCAATGCCTGCAACGAATCCCGTTCCTCAACGGTGATATATCCGGCCTTGCGCATCTGGTCGAGCACCACATTGCGGCGTCCGCGCGAACGTTCGTTATAACGTACCGGATTATATAGGGAAGGATTCTTGCACATACCCACCAGTGTGGCGGCTTCCTCAATCTTCAAATCCTTCGGTTCGCAACCGAAATAGGTATAGGCGGCAGTCTTTATACCCACCGCATTATTCAGGAAGTCGAACTTATTGAGATACATCGTAAGAATTTCCTCTTTGGTATAATAGCGTTCCAGCTTCACGGCTATAACCCACTCGATGGGCTTTTGGAACAGACGTTCCACTATGTTGTCGGCACTTGGCGAATAAAGTTGCTTGGAAAGCTGCTGGCTGATTGTACTGCCGCCGCCGGCATTCTTCTGCATCAGAATACCACGCTTCACCACGGCACGGAACAGCGCGATGGCATCAATCCCCGAATGTTCGGCAAAGCGCACGTCTTCCGTTGCAATCAGCGCATTGATAATATGGGGCGACAAATCATTGTATCCCACAAACACGCGGTTCTCCTTGCTATAAGAATAAGTTCCCAGAACTTTCCCGTCTTCCGAGAAGATTTCCGTTGCAAATTTATAATTGGGATTTTCCAAATCTTCCACAGGGGGCATATAGCCAATCCAGCCTTTTGCTATCGAGAAGAAAATAACAACGCATGTCAATGTTATCAGCGCGATGAAAATCCAAAGGACTTTTACGACTTTCTTTATCATGTCCGGTTCCTAAAATTCGTTGGTTCAATATTCAATAATGGGGCAAAGATACGGAAATATATCAAAACAACTCTCACAATTTTAATAGAAAACTCTAAATACCCCAAAAACGACAGAAGCTCCGGAAACCTGCAAAAGCACAGGTCTCCGGAGCTTCCTAACTCATTGCGGACTTTGACAGTCAGCGAAGAGACATTATTTCCCTCGCCAGCTTATCCGTCAGCCTCACATTTCCTATCCATTTTCCGAAAGTTTCCAGATTATGCAAATCCGTCCCTACCATATCGTACATACCTTTTTCCAGCAATGTTTCAGCATTTTTCATCACCTGTTTTCCATAATAACCGGAAAGCGAAAGCAAGTTCAGCTGCAACAGATAGCCCTTGTCCTTCAATTCGCAATAATCACCGTACCTCATATAAAGATAACGTTCGGGATGCGCAATCACCGGCGTATATCCGGCAAGCGATACATCGTACAACAGCTCGTCCAGATTGTTTGGTGGAGAAAAATAAGACGTCTCTACCAACACACAATCCCCGTACAAAGGCTGCAATCCCTTCTCCAGCCTCTCCCCGAAACCGGAGTCCAACATATATTCAGCCCCCAGTTCAAGCACGGTTTCTCCGGTATAGCGCTTGCACAACGTATCGAAAGCCTGCAACACATCTTCCCAGTGTTCCACACCATTCATCACATGAGGCGTCAGCCTCACCTTCTTCACTCCGAGCGAGTCGAAGTACGCCAACACCGCCAAGGATTCCTCTATCGTCCTTATACCATCGTCCACACCCGGAAGGATATGGCTGTGACTATCCACAAAATCCCTGAAGAAACCGGTATCCGCCAACTTTGTTTTATGTCGTAAGAAAAACATACCCATAGCGTTTAAATTCCAAATATCCTTTTGTACAGCGGCTTCTTGTTCTTCCGGTTTTCATCGTTCCCGTAATTACCGTAACCATATCCGTAGCCATACCCATAACCAGTCTTTACATAATCTATTCCGTTCAGCAGAATACTCATATTCTTCATCTTTCCCGAATCATACAGTTCCTGCAACTCCGGTAACATCCGCTTGTCGAACAAGCCCGAGCGGACTACATAAACCGTCTGATCCGCCAACCGTCCGCACAACTGTGTATCCACCACAACACCATAAGGCGGGTTATCCAATAAGATATAATCATAGTTCTTTTTCAGCTCCTCCAGCAGCCGGTCGAGTCTGCCGCTCTTCAGCAATTCCGCAGGATTGGGCGGCAGCGCTCCCGATGTAATGATATGCAGCCGGTTATCATCTCCACACACCTGCACCAGTTCTTTCACATCATCCACCTTGCCGCTCAGGTAGTTCGATACGCCGGTCTTTTTCATACCTATCCCTACGCTTTTGCTCAAAGAACCTTTCCGCAGGTCAAGGTCGAGAATCACTACCTTTACATTCGCCAGCGCCATGCTCATGCCCAGATTAAGCGTAATAAAGGTTTTTCCGGAGTCAGGATTTGCCGAAGTCACCAGCACTACCTTTCCCACCGTTTTCTTTTCCGTATCCATAAAGTCCAGATTATCGCGCACTATCTTGAAAGCCTCACAAATGCTTTCCCTGCTGCCTTCCTGTACCACGATATCTTTCTCATGCTTATTCTTTTCAAGCGGCACTTCTCCCAAGAAAGGAATGTTCACACCCGCTTTCAGTTCTTTCTTCGTATGCACGCTGGTATTGAGCAGCGAGCGGATATAAATCCACAAGGCAGGCAGCATAATCCCCGCCAGCAAAGCAATCAGCGCTACCTGCGCCTTCTTGGGTGCTACCGGCAAGTCCACACCTTCTGCCGGATCTATGATGCGGCAATTGCTCTCCGTAATGGAAAGCTGGAGCTCATTCTCCTCTTTTTTATTCAACAGAAACAGATACAGTTCTTCCTTTATCTTCTGTTGCCGTTCTATGCTTACCACATACTTCAACTGAGTAGGCACGAATGCTATCTTATTGCTGTTCTCCCGCTCCTTGTTCTTCATATTCGCTACCTGTATCTCCAGACTTGCTATCAGGTTATCCACAGCTTTTGCGATAGACAGGCGCATGGACATCAGCGTACCGTTCAGGTCACGCACGAGCGGATTATTGGCACTACTGTTGGCTATCAGCTTGTTCCTGCGCGTCAGCACCGTGTTGTACTCCATAATCAGGTTCTGCACTCCCATATCATCTATCCCGATACTTGCAGGGACAGGCTCTGTCGTCTTCGAGTTATCCTGCAAGTATTCCTTCATATATTGCGCCATATTAAGCTGATTTTCCACGCTTAACCCTTCCGTATCAAGCATGCTCGAACTTTGCAGATACAAGGCGCTTTCCGAAGCAATATCCGTCAGTCTGTTCTTTTTCTTATAATTCTCAATTTCCGCATCCACGGCAGCCAGGTCGGCTTCGATTATCTCCAACCGCTCGCCGATAAATCTGGCGGTATTTATCACAATCCTGTTTTTATCCTCGATGGCATCGTTCTTATAAACCTCAATCAGTGTATTCAGTAAATCTTCCGCCCGCTGCACATTCTCGTCCTCGATGCTCAGGGCTATCAGTGACGACTGCTTGTTTGCCACCCCTACATTCAAGGCCTTGTTATATGACTCCGCTACTTCTTTCATATTTCCCTTTGTCACGTAGACCGTCTTGCCTATGCTGTTTTCGTCCGTAAACAGTGTCGATGCCACCACCATTTTTCCCACCGGAGTATTCACCGTATCTCCCGGCTGCACGGTCAGGATTTCGTCAAATTCCTCTTCTTCCTCTTCATTTTGCAGGGTCATATCCGCCAGCGTCACCTTTCCATTGTCCGACATCGTAGCAGTAAGGCTTATCTGTTGTGAAGGAGTTGCATCAAGGAAGGTAACGGCAAACGGCGTGGACGTATAGAGTTCCTTCTTTCTCAGCCCGTCCCACTCCTTATAACTTATATCCAGATGCAGTATTTCGACTACCGTCCGCATCAGCCGCTTACTTTTAAAGATACCCACTTCGTTATCTACCGTGCTGCCGCCTAACGAAAACAAATCCTGAAAAGCAGCCGCACCATTGACACCTCCGCCTTTTTGCTCATCCTTCACCAATACCGTAGCGGTACGCAAAAATATCTTCGGAGAACTTTTCAGATACAGAAAACCTATCAGGACACACACCGCTACGGAGAGGATGAACCATTTCCGGTTGCGATACACTGCCGACAGCATATCGGCAATCACCGTGCCCTCCTGCCGGCGGCTGTCATTAAAATCAATGAAGTCCAAATCTTCAAACCTGTCTTTTCCCATAAACTTTTTCTTTACTGTTTTTTATTTGAATATAAGCACGGCCAAGGATACCATTACCGATAGTATGGAAGCAAACGTACCTATGGTTCTGTTCTGGTTTATCTCCCGCTGTCCTGCCTTTACCTTATTGGGTTCTACGTACACTACGTCATTCTGTTGCAGATAATAATAAGGAGACGACAATAAATCTTTGTTCCGCAAGTCCAGCAAAACCACTACCCGCTCTCCGTTTTCTTCCCGGACAACCTTTATATTCTCGCGCTGCCCGTAAATGGTCAGGTCGCCAGCAAGGCTCAATGCGTCCAGCAAGGTGATGCGGTCGCTGGTTATCTCGAATGTTCCCGGCCGGTTCACTTCCCCCAATACCGATACTTTGAAGTTCAGGAACTGGATGGTTACGATGGGATCTTTTACCAGTCCCTTTTCTATCAACTGGCTTTTGATGTATTTTGTCAGTTCTGCACGTGTCATTCCCTGTACTTTGATAACTCCCAACTGCGGAAAGTCGATATTTCCCTCTTTGTCCACCAGATACCCCAATACCCGGTTCTGTCCTCCTGCATATCCGGTATTGCTGTTAGCTATCTGATAACTTACCATCGGCAGATTGAACATCTGTGCCAGTTCGGGGTCCTTACTGTTCACCATAATGGAAAGCAAATCATCCGGATGAATCCTGAGGTCATAATCCTGGGTTATCTTTTGCCGATAGTCATCCGGCACATCTTGCAGGTACGAAATCTGTTTTTGCGACGCACAACCCGCCAGGACACATAGTACAAAGGCTATGTATCCATACTTCTTCATGTTCTTTATCATATTATTTTATCGATTGTTTTTTTAGATTAGTGCATAAAAGCCACAAGTGCTTTTTTAACTGCGTTCTTTATATGCTGACAAATAAATTCATTCATCCATCCCCAACCAAAATCAAACCAACGTTGCGGATGGGTATTGATAATCAGCTTTTCAGGAAGCTTGTCATTACCGATTAAAGTAATCAGTCGGCGGGTATTTTTGACTTTCAGTTCCAAGCCGCCTTCTACTTTATCCCTTACACTCGCACCTGTCTTATTCCATGCCCGCCCCGTATCTGTGATATAGAGTACTTTCGTATAATCCACATCAAAATACGGTTCTCCGATAATCCCCGCTTCTCTATAATTATATTTCTCCCACAGTTTCCGGTTATCCCACCTGCTGAGCGGACTTCCGTGCATGCAAACAGTCTTGGCCGGATAAAAACGGCGTATTTCGGCCAAATGTACCTTGAAATGTTCAAAAGCCTTTTCGTGGTTGCCTTTGGCAATTGTCAGGTCTTCGTAATGATAAGACACTTCATGTCCCAGAGCCACTATCCGTTCTATTATCTCCTCATTCCAAGTTCCTTTTACAACCCTTATATAATAAGAAGCTTTGATACCCGAAGCATGTTCCATTTGTGCCATCCGTAGGGCGTTCTCCGGTCTTTTGTCGATGTCATGCCTCAATACTACGACTTTGCCGCCGGCAGGAACAGACAGAAACTCCTCGAATGTCCGGAAGGCATAACCGGACTGCTCCAGTGCGGATAAAAGAGACCGGTAAGTTTTAAGAGTGAAATCCATTATTGCTTTTTCTGTTATCAAGTTCATCCACAAACGAATACATGTACTCATTTACATCTATAAATAAATGATTGATGGTATCCCTGGCTCTCTCCTGCTCTCCGGCATAATCCTGTTTTGCTTTAAAGCGGCCTATCCATTCCTCAAAATCCATGCTTTTCCGGTTATGCAAAATTCCCAGCCTTGATGCAGCACGATTTGCCGGCATATCATATCTGATTCCTAAATAATACGACGGCACTCCCAATAAAGCAGCCTCACGCGCCATGCTGTCTCCCGAAGATATCAAAGCACAACTATAATAAATAAGAGAATGGATGCCCTCGACCGGTTCTTCCAGCAGAATCCAATCTTCAGGATACCTCTCTTTCATGGATTTATCTTCCAAAGAAAGCAACACTTTCCTACCATGAGGTATTTTCGAAGCAATACCTATAACGGCACCCGCATGCTGTCCCGTATAGTTAACCGTACCTACCGACACCTCCCTCACAAAGAAATACTCTTTGGGATGCAGTTTATATTTATCCAGGAATATTCTGTCGGGTGTAAACACATTCGGTGCCAGATATGCCCATTCCTTAAGGGCCGGCAACACTTTTACCTTAGAAGACAAGACATAACCGGGCGGCAGTTCGTAAAGGCAGTAATGAGATATTTTCGAAAACCATATTTTGGGCCTGAAATCAAAAGTCTGCGGGTCATCATCAAAAGTGTAGGAATGAAAGCCTCTCACTCTACCTATGACACTGCTTAAGAAAGCATTGGAATAAGCTATATCTATCCGCTTATCCAATGACCATAAAAACAGTTTGACAATCCGTATCAAATTGGCATCTACGATAGCCGACCATTTTGCAAGTCTGTGCCTGCCTATCACATAAATCTTTATTGCAGGATACGCAGCCAGTTCTTTCCGAACAATCAAAGGCATTTTCCCTCTGTCCAATACGGTGAGATACACAACATGCCCTTCTTCTGCCAGACGGATGATGAAATTCTTATAGAAATTATATTGCGGAGTATGGCAAATATCAAACCATACACTCTTCCTGCTCCTACCAGCAGATTCCCCTGTAACCATTTTCTTTCTCCAGCTCCTTTATCCTGACCAAATCAATTACCGCCTGTCCATCTCTGACCCTTACCGATTTGAAAATCTCGTCATTGTTGCTAATGATAATCGTTTCCGCCCAATCCAGCAAAGAGTCCATATCATCCTGCAACATACAGTTCAAATGCGGCAACTTCTCTTCAATCACGCTTTTATTCTTTCCTATCAGCCGTGCCAAAGAAACGCTTCTGTCATATATCCTTATTTCATACCCCTTACCATACAATGCTTCTATCACATGTATAATAGGGCTGTTTCTCATATCATCCGTTCCTGCCTTGAAGCTCAATCCCAATACACCGATTTTCTTATGTCCTACTGCCTGAATCCACTCAATGGCGTTTTCCATGTGGTGCTGGTTGCTGCTTTCTATGGCATTCAGAACCGGCGTTTCCACATACAGGTCATGCGCCATTGTTTTCAGGGCTTTCAGGTCTTTAGGCAGGCAGCTGCCGCCATACGCAAATCCCGGTTTAAAATAATAAGGGGAAATATTAAGCTGTTTGTCCATGCAGAAAATACGCATCACTTCGTGCGAATCAATGCCGTATGCCTTGCACACCCTTCCTATTTCATTGGCAAAAGTCACTTTGAGAGCATGATAGGAATTGTTTACATATTTAATCATTTCCGCCACTTCTATAGAAACCGTCTCAATGGGTGCACCCATCGGTGCATACAGTTCCGTCATAATATCCCGTGCCTTTTCACTGTCCGTACCTATTACCGTCAGTGGCGGATTCATGTAATCATTTACAGCCGTTCCCTCTCTCAGGAACTCCGGATTAGATACAACGGCAAAGTGCACATTCCGCGTCTTTCCGGACATATTCTCTATTATCTTACCCACTGCTTTATTCGTACCGGGAAATACGGTCGACCTGATGACGATAATATGAAAACCGTTTTTCTCCTTCAATGCCTCTCCTATCTCTTCGGCGGTCTGATAAATATAATTTAAGTTCAAATGTCCGTTATTCGTAGAAGGAGTGCCTACGCACACGAAAGAAATATCACTTTCTCTCACAGCCTCCATGTAGTCGTGTGTAGCTCTGATTCTTCCTTGCAGATGCTGTTCCCTGATTATTTCGTCTATACCCGCCTCTACAATTGTAGGCATCCCCTCGTTTATTTTTTTAATCTTTTCGGAAGAAATGTCTATCCCGATAACTTTATGGCCGTTCTGTGCCAAACATCCCATGCCTACACATCCTACATAACCTAATCCAAAAAACGAAATGTTCATTGTTTTATTCTTTTTAAAATTTTTACTCCTATTTTCCCGATATGATATAATACCGGATTCAAGATGCATAAAAAACGTCCGTACTCTACCAGCTTTCCGCCGAATGCCGCTTTAAAGTCCCGTACTCCATAATTCTCATCGGCTTTTCCTGCTCCCATCATGTCGGATATAGGAATCCGCTCCTTTAAAGTCCGGTCTATAGCAGCCCATGTAGCCAATGTGGAAGGGCGTATTGACTTAAAACGTTCATCCAAACCAGCTACAAACCAATGATATAAAGTCTTATTTTTTAAGATAGAACATGTCACTCCACCTATTATTTGATTTTGATATTTTATCAATAAAATCCTTCCCCAATCCGATTGGTATAATTTCTCAAAAAAATCGAATGGAAATAGAGGAGTCTTTACTTTATTTCTATATAAATCGACTAAAATCCGATAATATTCACGAACTTCATCCAAAGACGGAGAGTCCACTAATATTGCGCCCTTTCTAAAACCGGCTTTTATGTCGCGTTTTTTACTACTGTGCAAATTCTTTTGTATAACTTCTTCGCTGCTGCAATCTATATGAAAATTCAAATGAGGTATATACTCAAAATCATTCTCACGAAACACATCTCTATACAAACTGTAATCTTTAAAATTACGGAACTCTATATAAATTGCTTTCTTATTCAATTTATTCCTGCAATAGGTCAAAAGTTCGGACAAAGCTTTGTCACTGATATCATCTGCCAGTAAGGCTCCACCTGTCACAATTGCTCTTCGCGAGAAATATTGTTTTAGTTTTCCTCCATCCTTTTGTATATAGCCAACCACTATTCCTTTCAAACATCCGTTCTCGGTAACCCCAAATACAAAAGCTTCCAAAAAAGACAAACCCGAATAAAAATCATAACATTCCTTTGTCTGGAAAAAATTGGCTGTCGAAGACTGTGCAATCAGCTCTTCCCAAGCTGTTACATCTATTCTTTCACTTACAAATATCATCTGTTCTATGTATGTTAAATATTGCGGAAAATCACGGTATTTGACTCAAAACTCCTTTCAAGACCCTCTTTTCGGCTCACATTGAGCCGTATCCATTTAATATACTGTACATCTACAAAAACGTACTTTTCATTGCCTGTATTTCATCACTTTAGCCGGATTACCGGCTACAACAGCAAAATCCGGTACATCCTTGGTTACTACGGCACAAGCACCGATAATCGCGCCACGTCCTACATGTCTGCAACCGGGCAACACCGTAACCCGTGCACCAATCCACACATCACTTTCTATGTATAAAGGAGTTTTACCTTCCGAACCTTGTTTATTCATGGGAACATCTGTACGGCTATGCCGATGGCCTCCTCCTAAAAAGAGAACATCTTCTCCCATCATCACATTATCACCAATAGTAAGCATTCGCATAAGCACCTTGAAATTCCTGCCAAGCCCTACATTATTTCCTATCCGGACGTCTTTTCCATTCCCGATATACGCGCCTTGCTCAATATTATTGCCACTGCCGCAACACCCCAATATATGGCGGCATATTGCTCCACGCATTCTTTTTGCAGCAGTACCAATGACCGGTACAGTCGATTTTGGCAAATGTCTGGCAAAACCATAATAAAGTAAAAGACATAGCATGTATCTTATCTTCATAACTAATACGTTTATACGTTATTTGAAATAAAATAACGTTTGTTATTATTCATGATAGGGAAATCTTTTGCAAACGTCCTCATAAACAGTCTGGATACGCCGAGCTATATCAGATAAATCCAGTCCCGATTGAATAATACGATTTCTACCGTCAGTTCTTTCCCTCAATTCGAATATACGTAACAGTTTATCAGCAATATCTGCCGGTTCTCTACATGCAATAAAGCAACCGTCGGTACCTGAAATCATATCTTTAACATCCCCTACATCCACGCTTACAATCGGGCAACCGCATAACATCGCCTCTTTTATGACCATAGGCGATGCTTCTCTTTCGGAAGTCATCAAGAGGCAGTCACAAGCATTCATCAACAGGTTTACCTGAGTTCTGTTATAACCTTTCAATTCTATCAACTGACATCCATTCGCCAAAGCAACGGCCTTTTGTGCCAATGTGTAATTTTTCACTTTATTTTCGAACGCACCAGCAAATAATACATATTTCCCGCCTTGTTCCCAACCTAAAGCATTACGTGCTTCATCTTTAGGAAGTTCAAAGAATGTATGTGTATCTGTTCCACATGGCAGTATTACATAATTACTTTTTTTATACTTCGCTGTTTCATAAATACGCCTGCTCACAAATATATTAAAAGCAGAAAGGCGCATACAAATCTTAGACAGTAAGAGCAAAATACCTCCGGAGTGAATATCACTGCCATGAAAGGTTGTGACAACCGGTACGCCTCGTTGTAAATTAGCTAATAATCCGGATAACCCATAATGTGCATGAATTACATCTGGACGATACTCCCCTATTTTTTTCAAGAGTTTTTTTCTATTGCTCAAATATCCTCTAAAACCTTTCCCTATCACAGGGAAGTAGTCTATCTGTATATTCAATTCATTCGTAGACTCTGCCTGTTCCAATACAAAAGGAGAATATTCACCGCAATTATAGCTTGCAACGATTAGTATTTTCATTTTTTATGGTCTTGTTTGTGAGAAATAATGATATAGACGTAATGGTTTCTTTTGTGCGATTCACATATATTCCTGTCAACAACATCATGTATATAGCAGGAGAAAACATAAGGTAAGCCCTGTGGGCAACAATCAACAGCGCTATTGCGACCAATAAGAATCCATACTTCATGCTACCTTTTCGGGCAATTGAAAAAATCAGTAGCAACATAATGACGGTTCCTATTATCCCGAACCGGTAGACTACCCCTCTCCAGTTTGTTCCTACCATTTCATCATTATCGTATCCCAATCCCACCAAAGCATCATGAGAGTGAATAAAACTCTCAAACTTAGTGATATGGGAATCCGGGACTCTATTATCAAGCAAATCAACCACACCAGATACTTCCTCTCTTTTATTTTCAACGACTCTGCCATAAATGGTTTCGACAAAGCGGTCGCTGAAAAATAACAGAGTTATGGCAGTGAAGAACAGTACCGCCACTATCCGTATTATGTCTGTCGTAATCCTTTTATACTTAAGAAGCTTATACAAGACACCCAAACAGAATATACCATAAAAGGCTGTTGAAAATGTAAGGAATCCGGTTATCAGAAGTAACAAATTCCTTTTCTCGTAAAAATTAAATTTTTCAATAGCAAGTATTAATCCTAAATAAATTCCAAAATGCCCGGGTTCGGCAAAGACACCACATATTCGTTCAAGTCCTCCACCAATGGGCATATTTCCTCTATACAAACTTAAAACAGGCCCATAAATCCGATAATTATCCAATATACTTTCTGCTCTAAAAGCAGGGGTACATTTGTAATAAATTAGAGGAATGCCAACAGCATTAAGAATCCAAAAAACAATAGAAAAAATAGAAATGATTACAAATAGCTTTTTCAGAAACTTATATGAATTGTAAAAGATTATATCATTGAAAAAAATAATCTGTATGAATATCAGGAAATACGTAAAATGTCCTATTCTAAAATCATGTATAACCGGTGTTGTAAAAAATAATAAATACGCAATTGCTACAATACATATTCTGATACGATATTTGTCAATCACTAACCCTTTTCTGATATTACGGCGTAATTCTATAACGGATATTGTTGTAGTAAAAAGGAAGACAATCTGAAACAACCCTTCCGGCATAAACCACCTCGGATAAGGATTCAAGGCAAAAAAGAGCAATAATCCTAAATTGACAGATGCAAATCTAATCCAATTCATACCTAAACCTTATTGTCAACTAAATTCTCTATCAAATCGATCTCTTTTTTTACGCGCTCCTCCCAACTTGGCCACTGCTCTAAAATCGTTTTCCGACCATTTTCTGCGATTCTTTTCCGTTCTTCATTGTTTTCGAGAAGATTGTTTATTATTCGAGGCAATTCACCTAACTGTTCATCATCAATAAGGATACCATTCTCACCATTTTTTATTAATTCAGATGTTGTTCCTCTATTAAGTGCTATCACTGGTAATCCACAAATCATGGCCTCAAATACAGGATTACTCAAACTACTTAATGCATTCATACTGACAAAAACATCTGCCATATTCATATAATTAAAGATGTTTGCTTGTAACTGCGAACCTACGAATGAAACATAATCATCAATCTTTAAATCTATTGATAATTGTTTTAGATATTTCTTTTCAGGTCCTTCTCCAACGATTATCAATCGTACATTAGTATCAATCTTTAATAACTTTGCAAAAACATTAATTATCCAATCTACTTGTTTCCAATTGGCAAGCCTTGATACAGATAATAAAATCTTTTCTTCATTAGGAGCAAATTGTTTTTTTAAATTTGAATTAATTGGATATGTACTCCATTCTTTATTTATTCCATTTTTTAAGAAATATATTTTTTCTTGTGGAATACCAAATGATAAAGCGACTTTATCAGCTTCTGTACCGTCATTTGTCAAAATATACATATCTGATTTTAAAGAAAAAGCCATATATAAAAACAAATATGAAACCTTAAAACGCATTGATTTTACATGAGATACTCCATAAAGCCTTAATACATATTTGGCTCTAAATATTTTAGATAAGATAAAAGCTGGTAATGAAAGGTGTGCTGTATGTGAATAAATAACGTCAGGTTTGTGTTTCCTACAAATTTTTATACTGACATAAAGAAAGCATAATAATGTAAAAGGATATACTATGATATCTAAAAACTGTCGCTTATTTGTAAGAATAGTTTTTGCCTTTATGACCGTTATTCCATCAAAACATCCAGCTTGTTGAGATACATGGTTTGTTATATAATATACATTATGTCCTCTATCTACAAACCCTTTTATAGGAAGATAGGTAGAAACTCTTCCTTTTCCTTTACCCAAATCCCATAATGATAAAGAAGATAAATTCAGAATATTCATTTCATCAAATATTACAAGATAGTTTTTTGATAATAATGGAGCTTGCATTTCCATTGCCATACAGTTCGTCTTGGAATGTAAAAGACGGCATTGAAGATATTTTTCTTGCAAAGTCAATAATTTTATTTTGTTCATAGCCGGAAATAAAATTATATCCTCTCTTTACCAGTTCTTCCCACTCTGTCTCCATACGCATAGTAATGCAATATTTATTTGCAAAATATGCCTCTTTTTGCAACCCGCCACTATCTGTCATTACAAAATTACAATGTTTAATTAGCCAAATCATCTCAAAATACCCAACAGGCTTTATAAAATGTATCTTACTTGTCTTGAAATCGTAATTTCTCTTTAGCATTTTTTTTTCCGTTCGTGGATGTAACGGAACTACAACTGGGCTATATTTAGAGGAAATAACCTCTAAAGCCTCAATAATCGAAGTCATTCGTTCCTCGTTGTCTGTATTCTCCGCCCTATGCACGGTGCAAAGTATAAAGTGTTCTGGAATTTCGTATTCCGGTTTAGATGCTTTATTCATATAAAAAGACATAGCATCTTTCATAACATCTCCACTTTTTAAAATCTCGCAGTCAAGATTCTTAAAGCCTTCTTTCCATAAATTTTTAATGGCGGTATCCGTTGGGCAAAATAACACATCTGAAATACGGTCTGTAAGTATACGATTTATCTCTTCGGGCATGTCCATGTTATATGAGCGCAATCCGGCTTCCACATGGGCTACTTTTATATGATTTTTTCTTGCAGCCAATGCCCCTGCCAATGTTGAATTCGTATCACCATATACCAAAACCCAATCCGGTTTCTCTTTGAAAAGAATCGATTCTATTCCTTCTAACATTTGTCCGGTCATAGCACCGTGGGAAAGTCCGTTGATATTCAGATTATAATCAGGCAAAGGAATTTGCATTTCTTCAAAAAAAACAGTACTCATATTTTTATCAAAATGCTGCCCTGTGTGAATGATACATTCTTTAATATTATCATACTTGGATATTTCTCTACTTACAACTGCTGCTTTCACAAATTGGGGCCTTGCCCCTATCACCGTTACTATTTTCATTGCATATTCATTTTTGATATTTTACCGCATTTATTATCACCAACGTAGCTACAACATAATTAGCAGCCATTCCTATACTAT
>OHHQ01000148.1_pt1 | contig 49165 bp, 45 predicted proteins | sample 1568051 | NCBI WGS metagenome assembly OHHQ01 (sample SAMEA3879567, study PRJEB24766) | human gut metagenome | biome: human-associated habitat; feature: feces | place: USA | collected 1985/1987
GTAAGGATGTGGCACAGACTATATGGTATGCAAGACAAGGAAAGCAGTGGGCGCTCAATAAGCTGAATGGTCTGGATTTGGAAGGAAAAAAATCACTCTATCGTCAGCAGTACATAAAATGGCTGCCGCTCTATGAATCAGATATTCTGATTTCGCCGTTTTGCTGTGATAAGCAGAAAGAGGAGCCTGTTGCCCTGTACGAAAAGCAGACCGGCAGGCATCCGATTCTGGCATTGATGGCGGAGGAATCTGCTAGAAGGAAAGAAGCGTATCTGAGGACGGGCTGCAACAGTTTTGAAAGCCGCCGTCCCATGAGCAGACCGATGGAATTTTGGCGGGAGCAGGATGTTCTTCAATATAAACTCCAAAATAGCATTGAATTGGCCGAACCCTATGGAGATGTTGTAGAGGCAGGACAAGTCCCAGGGCAAATGTGCTTTTTTCCATCTGGGGGAAAGCTGCAATGCACCGGGGAACAGCGAACTGGCTGTATGTTCTGCCCTGTGGGCTGCCATCTTACGGATTTTGGTAAATTCAAGAGGTTGAAAAAATTCAATCCCAGGCTGTACGATTACTGTATGGAGGAATTGGGAGAAAAGAGGCTGTTGGATTGGGTAGGAAAAAATTGTAGGAGAGAGCGAAAGTTTGCAGCTTAATGGTTCTTGATAATTAGAAAACTTCTTAGAAAACTGGAGGTACAAATTGAAAGAGAGAGTGGTTGCTTATGGGAGATTTGACTGCAAAAATGAAAAAGGGTATGCAGAACTACTGGCCGTGATTGAATATGAGAATGTCATGGGTAGTGATGCTAAAGGACAACTTATAAAAATCGGTGAGAGGGAGTATGGATGTTATGATGTCCTGAGTGAATCGGATTTTCAGAAAGGTCATTATTTCAGAAACCTGTCAGTACTGATTGATGATTCTATAACTTGTTATGGCAAATATTGTGGGTTCCGAATTTATGAGGTTCCCAGAGAAATCAGGAAGGATGGATAACAATATGAACTTTTATGAAACACAGATGGGAAAGAATTTTTTTGAGGTACAACTGCCCAGGCTGATTCAGGTTTTGGAAGATATTTCTGTATCCTTATCGCAAAAAACGGAATCAGTCACATTGCCGATAGCGATACCAGAAAATTTCCTTGAGGAATTCTATTATGGCAATTTGGAAATCGGAGCCTGTTCCGGAGAAACATGTTCAAATCATCATTTGAAAGAGATTATTTCTATACAAGATGAGTTGCAGGAACAGCTGACACCGGAGCAGTGGGCATTATTCCGAAAATGTATTACACTAATTGAAGATCAGAGCTTAGATGAGGCCAGCTATATGTTTCAGCATGGTTACCGTCTGGCCGTTAATTTAATTGTGGCTGGACTTAAGGAAACAAAGGAGAAAAATAAAGATGGAGAGACGATTTGAATTAAACAAGTACGGGAAAATTTATTCAATATCTTTGGAGGTAAATTCCTACATGGATGGAAATCTTGCCATCCAGATGTACAGTTGGGAAGACGGCTATCCGGAACCGTGGGATTTTCTTACGGTGAATCTGGAGGGGAAAAGAGAAAAAGACTGTGCATTTATTGATACCAATCATAATGGGCAGGAAATCCTTGTATGGATTATTCGTAATGGTCTTGCAGTCCCAGCTGGGAGATATGGGCGCAGCGGATATTGCAGTTATCCAGAATACCGATTTAAAGAAACTTTACTTCGGGAGATTGATCCGAAAGGGTATGAGGACTATATAGAATCGTCATCAGGAGCCGGAAAGTGAACTCAGGGAATGGAACTATGGGAAGCGGCAGAGATGCCGCTTCCTAAAATATTTTATATGACCTTGCATGCATTGAATCCGCATGTCCTATCTGATATAATAAAGATATTCTCTTAGAAGGGAGATTTGCTATGTATATTAAACGAAATGTCTATCAGCAGCTTATGGATTGGAAAAACGAATCCAGTAACAGCACTCTGGAAGTACGGGGAGCCAGACAGGTTGGTAAAACCTATATCATCAATAAGTTTGCAGACGAGAACTTCAAACATAAGATATATATTAACCTTTTTGAATTAAGTGGCAAACAGTTTTTGGAATGTTATAATCGGGCAACTGCATGGATGCCGGGAACACCCCGACCGGAGCACCCGCTTCATGATGCTTTCTGCCTTTACGATCAAAGCTTTGAAGATACTGATGATACCGTTATTATTATTGACGAAATACAGGAATCTGCTGACATATACAATCGGATAAGGGAGTTTACAAGGCAGTTTCAATGCCATTTTATTGTGACTGGCAGTTACCTTGGCCGGGTGTTGGAGCCGGAGTTCCGATTCTCCAGTGGCGATGTCACCAGCGTGACCATCTATACCCTGTCATTTGAAGAATATCTGGCAGCTGCAGACATCGAATTGTTTCGGATGTATCTTCTGATTGGCAATTCTGTGTTTGAAGATAAAAACTATTATGAGCAGTTGAAGCAGTTATACAATATTTATTGCCAGATTGGCGGTTATCCTGCCGTTGTGGAAAAATATCTTTCCAGCGGCTCGCTGGAAATTGCTACCAAAGAACTAAGGCGGATTATAGAAACTTTTTTAAATGAATCCATGCGTTATTTCACAGATATTTTGGATGTAAGTGTTTTTGCGGACATTTTTCTTAATATATGCCGGATACTTGCCAGAGAGAAAAAAGGGCTGGAACAAGATAGTATAGGGGAAGAATTACAGAAATTGGTTGTCAAAGACAGTACTAGCAATATATCCAAGGCAACAGTGGTCCGCGCCATTAATTGGTTGTATCATTCTGGCATAATCGGCTTCTGTGGTAAAATTGTAGAGCTTGATATTCTTGATTTTAAACCGGGAAGACGTTGCTATTTTATGGATTTAGGAATTGCGAATTTCTACATGACACAAGCTGGTCTTGACAAGGCTTCCATAAATGGGACGCTTAATGAAAATTATGTTTATATCAACCTGGTGAAAAGGCTGGATTTTCCACAACAGATTGCATTTGAGACACCAGCGTTTGCCACATATAAGAGTGGTGAAATCGACTTTTACGTACAAAGTCTGAAAGAGCGGACACGGTATGTTATTGAGGTAAAGTCTGGTAAGCAGACTGGAAATACAGCTAAAAAGGCGCTTTTTGACGGTAAGGCAGATTATCTTCTTTACCTGAAAGGCAATACCCATGGCGGTGTTGAGGGCAAAATAATTACCAGACCAATCTATACACTGGAACGATTTCATTTTTAACTGTAATAGGGTACATTAACACATCAATTAAATTACTTTACAAATGAACGGGTCGCCTTGAACATGCGGCCCGTTTGATATTATAGTGAACAAAACATGCGAGATGGGCAGAAGTGTATGGGACATATTAGAAAAGAAAGATTTGTGACTGACTTATCCAATGAAAACGAGGTGCTGGACTTTTGGACTCAATAAAATACTTCTTTAAAAAAATAGTTAATTATGTTAATATAGATGACAGTCCCTATTAAACAAGGACATATTTTTTGGAATTATACTACTCAAAAATGAAGCATTATACTTTTTAGAATACAATCTGATATAATACCTCAATTCTGTTTATGATAGTAATATAATATTACAGAATTGAGGTGTAGTCTACTTGCTAGATGAAAACTATGTTATAAATCGGATTGAAGAATTGTGCGAGAAACGTCAAATGACAAGATATAGGTTAGCGCAGGTATCGGGAATTGAGCAATCCACATTATCCAATCTTCTGAACAGAAAAAGTCTTCCTAACATTATTACATTATCAAAGATTTGTGATGGTTTTGGCATTACACTGTCTCAATTCTTTATGGAAGAGGATAAGATTGTAAATTTGTCAGAAGAACAGCGGCATGTGCTGGACACATGGCTTTCTTTAGCTGATGAGGAGAGGGTTCTTGTGAAAACTTATATACAGGGAATCAGACGGAAGTGAGAGGTACGGTCTAAAAAATATGGACCGACTCTCATTTTTATTGTCCTGGAGCCACTATGAAAAAGAAAATATGTTTTTTAGCCTATTTGTTAGTCTGTTGTCTGTTGTATGGCTGTCAAACAAAGGCCAGTTTATCTATAATTTCTGATGGAGAGGAATCTGCAAATGTTTCAAATGACTGTGCCTTGTGTGGAAAACGAGGGGACAGCCTTATGGGTTATTACCGACGATTTGATTCTATAGGTATAATTTGTCTCAATAAATGGGGTATCAGTGACAGCCAGGTGAGATGTTATGATGAAGATTCTGGAAAAGAAATTTTTGAACAGTCCGGCAACTCTACAATATTTACTTCTTATGGAGAAGGCGAATGTACGTTTATAATCCGAGGAATGCATGAGCGAGGGATTGCTGAAATTGATGTTAATTATGGAGAGAAAAGTGTAATTGACTGGGAGAGACTTTCAGAGCGTCTATGTTCCGAATGCCTAGAGAAGTTTGAAAATATGACAGGCAAAGAAGCTGATTTGGCAGATGGTCAATTCAAGGATGTATGTTTGGTGGACTTTAAAACTGGTGAAGTTTATTCTCTTGAAGATTGGCATACATGGTATATGATTCGGGATTACTATGTAATGATTGATTATGGGGATGATAACGCTCATATTACGATTTTTTATGCACCAGTGAGGAAAGAATAATTTTGGGTATGGTTAGAGGACATATATGTTTTATAGACACGACAAATGCTCGTATAATTAGTCTAATAGGATGAAGTATAATATTAAAAATCAGGTGCATGAATCTAGTGACGAAACGCTCTTCTTTTTGCGTGTAGCATATAGAGGTGTAGCTTATAGAGGTGTAGCTTATAGACTACAATAAGTGGTTACATTTCTTCTGAATATATGTTATAATTTGTCAAAATTGAGTCTTTGGAGAAGCGGTATGAATGAATATTTATTTAAAGATTTAACAACCGAAGAGAAGTTCAGCGTTCGTTTGAAAATTGCAACAAGAAAATACGATGTTTTTGATGGCTATATTATTGTAAGTATAAATCTGGGGGAACAAAAAGATGTGCATATTTTTGAAAAGGATATGTCAGAATTTTGTGGTGGAGAGTTTTCTGCTTGGGAACCAATTTATAAAAATATAGAGATACAGTTGCAGAGCGCTAATGATGGGCATTTCATTGAAACGTTAAAGCAATATAAGCATAATGGAGGTCAATCAGGTTCGCAATTAAAAAATAAATTATTTACTATAAATGAGCAAATATCGAATTTTGCACAAACTTATCCCACAAACTTAAAAGCTTCTTCGAATGAGGCGCTGCTTTTTATGAGGCGGTACAGGTTTGCAAACTGTTCCTGCTTTAGCTGCTGCTTCAAGGATGCGTATCCCTCTTCGAATGTGCAGTAGTTTCCAGAATGCATACAGCACAAATAGTGGACCAACGACATGATCAGCCAATACCTTTGGATTCCCTGACGGGATCGGATTTGATAACTATCCAGCGCAAGTTTACTTTTGCTCTGCCGGAAAAATAATTCAATCGGCCACCGTTTCGTATAGGTGTCCAGGATCTCCTGCGTGGATAACTCTGCATTTGTAGAGAGAAATACACGCAATGCTTTGGGATTCCCAAATCCATCCTTCGGATAGCTGAGGATCACCGCTGCATTTGGAATGCCATTCAACTCCCCTTCATAGCGGTATACATAGAATTCACGGCTGCCAACGGTCACGAGGCTGACATCCGGGTCTGTTTTCCGCAAATGAAGGGCAAATGCACTGGCTTTTTGACGGATCCCGCATGGATAAAGGATTCGGTTGGTCTTTAATGCCCCAACCGTATAGAATCCTTTCCGAATAAAACGGTCCATCACTTTTGCAGTAGTATACCAGCTGTCACAAAGAAAGTAGGAAATGACCGGCGCAGCGGGAAGTTCTTCCGCGATCTCCTGTACAATCTGGATCTTTGATCTTGATTTATCGTACAGGATGACTGCATAATTCAGGGTAATCCCGTTGCAGGAAAGCATAACGGAGACAACCTGATGCCCATAATCCTGACAGCCTTTTAAATGTGATTGATGAAAATACGCAGCTTCGATTGGATGAACCGCCTGTGACGAAGGCCGGGTATGTGAAGCAATCGTATCATCCACAATACAGTAAATCGGTTGTCCGGAACGCTGTGCTTCCCTATAAATGGCTTGGAGAATGCTGCTTTTTAAAACATCCTGCAATGCATCGTCCTTCCATTTTCCGTGATTCAGGAAATAAGCGGTCGTTGTCCTGTGGCAATGGCTGACTTCTTGGAAATCAACTGTTTTTCCCCGGTATCCCCGGAGAAAAACAGACAGGATGATGGTCAATAAGTGGTTCAGATACACATCGGATAAAAATAATCCGAGATTTAATGCTTTCAGGTAATTGTAAATATGTTTGGAATGATGTATACTGTTTGCAACGGACACCCCCTTGTTTGAGTGAGTATGTTGTTTGTTGGTACTTCAATTATACATCCTTCTACAGAGGGTGTCTTTCTTTTGTGCAATATTTTGGATTTGCTCATTTATAGTTATTTATTAAATATTATCACTTAGAGAAACCTGCTAATGTAGAGCGGGATGAAGTTGGAAGAAAATGGATAGATTATAATGCTCAATTAACATTAAATAATTATATTTATGATACGAGTGAGAATGGATGTGGGATTTGGGTAACAAATTCGGATTTTTTGTATAAGTCGATGGCGGCGGTTGACAGATATGGCAATAATATTATGATATTGTCTACAATAAAAGATTTAGAATATATTGTTACAGATAATGAAATTGTGGGTGATGGATTTGAAGTGAAATTTTATGGTTCACTAAATAGTGAGGATACATGGCATAATCTTTGGAAGCTGCTAGGAGATAAAATAGTTGAAGATATGCCACTAGATATTATACGTAAATTCAATGGAGCAGAAGTAATTCATGATGAATATATAACAAATAAGGAAAACATATGGATGGAAGAACGTAATAGAAACAATATGAAAAAATCAATACGTGATATCATCAAATCGCGTTTTAAATAGATTTAGTAAGGTATCTTTCGCTTTGTTGGGGAGTGGATATGAAACGATAAATTTTATTGAGCTTCCTGTAAAACGCAAGCTTAAGAAATTATAGGAAAGATGGTATATTAATGAAAAAAAGGTTTTGCAATCTTAGTTGTTATTCAAAGGTGATAATTATTCTTACCATTATATTAACAGTGGTTAATATAGTTCTTATCGTTAAAGGGAAGAGTATTGAGGCATCTTTGCAAGGGAGCACCGGCGTGGTTTTTGATCAAGCCAGTCAAACTGTTAGTGATTTTACAGACGAATATCCAACGCAAAGTAGTAGTGAGATGAAATCACTTATACCTTCGTTGAAAGATACTGCGTTTAAAATTATAACAATAGTGGTAACATTGATTCTCTTTGTAGTCGGAGGTTTAATTTGCAGATTTTTTATAGATCCAATAAAAAAGCTTGCTGTTGGTTTGTGGGAAATGGCATCAGCCGATGGCTGGGTTCCAATTCTAGCCACTATCTATGATGGCATAAGTTTATGCTTTTTAGCTAAGACTATCACGGATATATTATCAGTAATACATTAAAGAACATTCTATAGTTATCTAATTGCTCCCCGTCCAGGCTAACGTCTATAGCTTGAATGAGGGGCAATTGCAATTCTGTGATAGTTTTTAATCACGGCTGTTGCGGTTTCATATTTCATCTATTTAGTCCTATTTTTATTTCATACAATTCTAAATTCTTCCAAAATAATCCTATTTATTTAATGAAAGGCTTAAACGCCAACCGCACATTGACAACCAAATAATCAGTTGTCCTATAACGCAGGCAGGTTTTGAGCATACGAGAGATACGCCCAAACAGAAATGTTGCGAAAACTATCAAATCAAAATAGGTTCCGGCAGGAACCTGATGACTCATGGCGGCCCCATGAATCGTGCGATGATAAGACCTGTTGGAGACTTGTGGGGACTGCCGCTCACCGAATGAGGGGAGACGAGGCCGGCACGAAATATCCGGCTTGGTTTAAGCTGCTTTGCGGGCAGGTAGGGCAACTCCAGGTGCCGGGGGAGGAGAAAATACGGCACAATAAGATTTGCTTTGGAGAAAGTGATTACATTATAAATTCTAAAGAGGTGAAACTGTTGGAACAGGCGAGGAAAGACAGAAAAAAGTTTGTAAGATATCCGGAAGGAGCAGAAATATACTCCATGGGTATTCAATCCTTTATGAAAATAGCAAAAGAAGCCCATGCAGTATATAAGATTCGGAATATTGCATTAGTTAATACGGAGATTCTGGATGCTTATCTGGAAGCCTTTAGAGAATAGGGATGAAAAACGGTTATTGATGGTGATTTATAAATAATATTTAGTATAAATGCACTTGAACAATGAAGACACGAAAGACTATAATATAAGCATAGATTGTTAATCCTGATTGAGGAGGTGAGGAAAAGAAGAATATCGTAAGAAGACAGGAGATACAATCGAAAGTATGCTGAATAAAATGGAATTTTTGTCTCGTCATATGATAGTGAATAAATTGCCAGAAGTAACCTTGATTTTCCGAAAGAGGGGTATAAGCTAATGGCGAATTCGAGAAAAGATTCCAAGGGGCGCGTTTTACGTCCAGGTGAAAGTGAACGGAAAGATGGATATTATATCTATCAGTATAAAGATGTAAACAATATACGGAGGGTGATTTATAACCGTGATTTGGTAAAACTCCGTAAGCAGGAAGATAGCCTTACCAGAGATTTGCTCAATGGGATTGACATATATACAGGTGAGACTACCACGTTGAATGAGGCATTTGACCGCTATATTGCTGGAAAAAGCAATTTGAAGCAGTCTACCAGGACAAATTACAAATATATGTATGACAATTATGTAAGACCTACATTTGGAAACAGAAGGCTGGCGGATATCAAATACTCTGATGTAAAGACATTTTATCAGTATTTGATTGATAAAAAGAAATTTAAGCCTAACAGTATGGAGATAATCAATACGATTCTTCATCCTGTGTTTACAATGGCCCATAGGGATGGTATAATCAGAATCAATCCTTCAGACGGCATTATGAGTGAAATTAAAAAAAGTAATATCTGGGAAAAACCAAAAAGACATGCACTGACTTACGAGCAGCAGAAAGCGTTCATGAAGTATACAACGGAGAGTCCGATTTATAATCATTGGCTGCCACTGTTTGTCACGTTGTTGGGAACCGGCTGCCGTATTGGAGAGGTGATAGGGCTCCGGTGGGAGGATGTGGATTTTGAGGAACGTATTATTTCCATTAATCACAACCTTATCTACCGGATTCAGGATTCCGGGAAATGTGAGTTTCATATAACAACTCCGAAAACAAAGTCTGGTATTCGTACAATTCCAATGTTTGATGAAGTATATGAGGCTCTGCAGCAGGAAGAAGAGCAGCAAAAAGAAACCGGTTTTAATGAGGATGTGATTGACGGATATTCAGGCTTCATATTTACCAATCGCGAGCACCGTGTTCACAATCCCATGACAATTAACCGGGCAATCCGAAGGATTTATGAGGCTTACAATGCAGAGGAAAAGGAGCAGGCTAAAAAGGAAAAGCGGAAACCGATTCTAATTCCGCATTTTTCGTGTCACCATATGCGTCATACATTTTGCACCAGGTTCTGTGAAAATGAAACAAACATCAAAGTTATACAGGACATAATGGGGCACGCAGATGTTACTACAACGATGGACATCTACGCAGAAGCAACAGAAGTAAAAAAGCGTCAGAGTTTTAAAAATTTACAAGGTAAAGTATTAATTTCATAGGGAACAAAATGTCCATAGGATATCCTTTCAGGACATTATGATATACATCATTTCTACATCAAATTTTGCGTTTTACATCAAAATCACATCAAATTCTTGAAATGATATGTAATGGGGTGTAACGCAGAAACCTTGATTTTACAAGGAAAATCGAGCAATATGTAAGAGTGTGTAACGATGTGTAAAGGCTCAAAGTCTAATCCCGACAATGAAGCCCCTCGACAAGTAAAAGTCGAAAAAAACCAGTGTTTATGCGGGTTTCGGGACTTTCCAAACCGAATAAATTTACCTCTTTACACCAAATTTACACCAATCGGTGCTAAAAACGGTGCAGAGACTAAAAAATCGCATAATTTACGGAATGAATGGGCAGTCCCATAGTGGGATTGCCCATTTCTAATAAAGGATACATTCGTATCTGAGTGCAAAAGGAATGTTTATTATGGAATTAAGTGAAAAATTACAAGAGTTGAGGAAAGAAAAAGGACTCACGCAGGAAGAACTTGCGGAAGCGTTATTTGTGTCTCGCACTGCAATTTCTAAGTGGGAATCCGGCAGAGGAGTTCCCAATATCGAGTCATTAAAAGCAATTTCAAAGTTTTTTTCAGTGTCAATAGATGAGTTATTGTCCGGTGAAGAAATACTTAAAATTGCTGACGAGGATAATAAGCAAAAGGAAAAACATACAAGAGACTTAGTGTTTGGTTTACTCGATTGCAGTTTGATTATGTTTCTGTTTCTGCCTTTCTTTGGACAAAAGGGTGATGAGATTATAAAAGAGGTATCTTTACTTTCGCTGACAGGTACCCCGCAGTATATCAAAATACCGTATTTAATTATTGTATTTGGAATTGTACTTACAGGTGTTTTGCTTCTCGCTCTACAAAATTATGAAGCAGTGTTTTGGTTGAAACACAAACATCAAATATCCATTGTGTTAAGCACAGTTGCTACAATAGAATTTATGATAACACTTCAACCTTATGCAGCCTTTTTCACTTTTGTTTTCTTGGCGATAAAGTCTCTGATGCTGATAAAATGGCGATGATACGAAGCGTGTCGCCAATGTGACGGTGAAATTCTTTTCATTTTTATTCATTCCGCCTATATTGTAAACAGGCGAAAGCCAAATAATTATGGCAAAGGATTGATAAAAATGAAAAAAGAAAAAAGTCAAAAAGTATTGCTTTCAGGAATAGCAATGGTAGTGTTATTTATTTTGTGGACAGTGGCAATAAGCCTTATTGATGTTCAGCCCATCGGGCCACAAAACTCTTCTGTTGGATTTGCAACCTTGAACGGCTTTATCCACAGCCTGACAGGTGTGCATATGGCAATATATACCGTTACGGACTGGTTAGGACTGATACCGCTTTGCTTTATTTTGGGATTTGCGTTGCTTGGACTTATACAGCTTATTAAAAGAAAAAGCTTATTCAAGGTCGATTCCAGTATTTTGGTGTTGGGAGCATTCTATATTGTTGTAATGGCGGCATATTTGTTTTTTGAATTTTATGTTGTCAATTACCGCCCGGTATTGATTAACGGTTTTCTTGAAGCTTCGTATCCATCATCGACAACCTTGCTTGTTATGTGTGTTATGCCGACAGCTGTTATGCAGCTAAACAGTAGAATTAGAAATACAAAAATGAAAAGAGCATTTGCCTTTGCTTTAATTGCATTTACTGCTTTTATGGTAATTGGCAGGTTGATATCCGGTGTTCATTGGATTACTGATATTATTGGCGGGGCAATTTTAAGTGCGGGTTTAGTGATGATTTATTATAGTGTAACCACTCTTATTGCCCGACAGGAAAGATAAAATTCTAACTGAGGAATCACTTATTGACCTTGAGAGATATTTTCTCCCAAGGTCTTTCTTATTATTCGCAAACTACACCAATCCCGATTTTCTCAATATAATTGGGATAATCACAAAGGAAGGGGTGGTTGTACTATGACGGGCAGTTTAGCAAGCGTTCATCCGGAGCTTATTCCTGAATGGTCAGAGAAGAACTTACCGCTAACGCCGGATAAGATAACCTTCGGTTCAAATAAAAGAGTGTGGTGGAAAGGTGCTTGCGGACACGAGTGGGAAACGAGCGTCAAAGCTCGTTCAAAGGGCGAGAAATGCCCGATATGCTCAGGAGCGAGAGTAATAGAGGGTATCAATGATTTAGCCACATTGAAGCCCCTGTTGGCTCAGGAGTGGTCTAAAAAGAACAAATTAAAGCCTACCGAGGTATCTGTCGCTTCTCATAAGAAGATTATTTGGAAATGTAAACACGGACACGAATGGGAAGCAAGCGTTAAAAGCAGAACGGTAAACGGCACAGGCTGTCCATACTGCTCACATAATAAAGTCCTTGCCGGATTCAATGACCTTGCTTCACAGTATCCCGATATTGCTGCTGAATGGTCTGACAGAAATCTTCCGTTGCTGCCTACAATGGTAACAGCCTTTGCAAACAGTAAGGCTTGGTGGAAATGCAAAGATTGCGGAAACGAGTGGTACACTCTTATTTCAACCCGTTCCGGTGGGAGCAGATGTCCGTATTGTAGCGGATATACATTGCTCAAAGGATTTAATGACTTGGCGACTACGCACCCTGACCTTGCGGCTGAGTGGTCAGAAAGAAATTATCCCCTAATGCCTGATGAGGTAAACGCAAAATCAAGACACAATGTTTGGTGGAAGTGTAAGACCTGTGGCAATGAGTGGAAGTCCGTTATCAATGCTCGTGTAAAAGGAACAGTATGCCCGGTTTGTGCGGACAGGGCGGTTCTTGCAGGATACAATGATTTAGCCACAACGGACAGGAAACTGCTTGCTGAATGGGATTACGAAAAAAACTCTCTGCTCCCGACACAAGTGTCAAGAAAGTCAATGAAAAGTGTGTGGTGGAAATGTTCACTTGGACACTCTTGGAAAGCAAAAATCAGCGACAGAACAATTATCGGAGAAAAATGCACTGTGTGCGAAAACGAATATCGCTCCGTGTTCCCCGGCTTGGCTGTCGCCTATTACGCCAATCAAAAAGGACTAAAGGTACAGCTCGGTTCGGATAAACTATTGGGAATACCTCTTGAAACATACATTCCGTCAGAAAAGCTGGCGATAGAATTTACGAACGGCTCAGAACATATGGAGGTTCTCAAAAGCCACTTATGCAAGCAACGAAATATAAAACTCGTAAAACTCCCTTTTAAGACAACCGAAACGGAAGCGGAGTATGCCGACAGAGTAAAAGCAGTTTTCAAAAGCGTACATATCTTTATTTATTCTGATGTCGAAGCAGATGTTTCGGTAATCAGAGCAAAATTCAATGAATGGAGGAAGCGACTGTGAGAGAAGAAAAGTTCCATATCTATCTTAATGATGACGAATATAGCAGAGTAATACAAACACTTATCCGCTTAAAGAACAGTCTGATTTCACAAGGCAGATACACCGACGGAGTTGACGATGTTCTCTGCAAGGTGCTTTCAACCAAGAAAAGAAAGCTCAAAATCAAATATATCTGAACACGAAAAGAGACCGCCTACACGATGTAAGCGGTCTTTGCTAATTTAGAGTAAGTTCGACAAATTGGAATTTGTCAATCAAAAAACACCGTTATTATATTTTTTCTGTACGCAAAAAATGCAGATAAATCCGATTATTAATCCAACAATTAATACTGCAACCGCAACCAATGTAATCTTTTCCGAATCTCCCAGCAGACTTACTATTCCGCTGAGCAAAAGTGCCGTTGAGATAACAAACATAGCTTTTCCAAAAGATTTTCCATATGCGGATTTATCGGTAACGTTTGTTTGATGATAATCATGAATCAAATTGGTTTTTCCCCGATATATTGCAACACCTATCACAACAAAAAGTGTCGCTGTCAAAAACATAATTATCGGATATGCAATCATAATATTACCTCGTCAAATTCTTTAGGTTAGAATCGATGATGGGGTAAACGAAAAAGCAGTTTTGGCATTCCAGTGAACTGCCCCTTCGTTTACACCATTTTCGATTTGACCTAATTGAACAAAGTGAGCGTCCGGGTAGCTATTACCTATGGACTTTCAATCTTTTGTGCTTACCCATGATTATACAGGATTTCCTGTGCAGAAGCTACAGAAATCAAGTGTTTTCAGATAAATAGGTACGACAACAAAACCTCAAGCTTTGAGGCTTTAGAAAACGTATGAAAGAATAAGATTTTAACATCTTTGTGGTTTTCGAAGCTGTGGTTTTCCAAGATGCCCACCACAGGATTTACACACACAAATGTTTATCTCATAAAGCTGTTTTAATATTTCCGGCATCTCCTTACCTCGAAGCTTCGAAAGATACTTTTGGCATCCAAGGAGATTCCGGCATAAAGCAAGCTTCTTGTGTTTGCTGCGAGAACAAAGAAGTCCGTAATGCCGAATCCTGACAAAACGTTTTGGCGGTACATGCATCAGAAACCGTCGTATAAATTCAACGCCGGAAAGGGTAAGTTCTTTCCATTGTCCTTTGTTCCGGTAATCTTTTACAGAAAAAGTAACGTTTCCATCGTCCATGCAGATGATGCGGTGATTGCTGATGGCAATCCTATGGGTATACTTTCCAAGGTAGTCAATCACAGACTGTGCGCCGTTAAACGTTTTCTTACAATAAGGAATCCATTCCGCATCATAACAGAAATCAATCAGTTCTTTGAACGCATAATGGTTACGGTATTTTTCGGCAGTTCCATGAAACTCAAGCTGATTAGTATTCCAGAGATTTTTCAGCTCATCCATATATTTTCCACGAAAAACTTTGGAGATAGCCCATATAGGAAGAAAAAACGCAGTACCGTTGTCTTTCCACTCATTTTTGGATGTCAGACCACCGCCGAGCAGTATTGTATGGATATGAGGATGAAAGTTCATTTCAGAGCCCCATGTATGCAGGATGCAGATATAACCGACAGCAGCACCAAGGTGCTTTGGATCAGCGGTCAGTTCCCTGATTGTAGCAGAAGCTGCATGATACAGGGTGTCATATAACAGTTTCTGATTATTGTAAATGATCGGATTCAGGATGTCAGGAACTGTAAATACCAGGTGGAAGTAGGGTGCATCAAGCACATCCTCTCTGCGGGCATCCATCCACATTTCCTTTGGAACAGCCTGACACATGGGACAACAACGGTTGCAGCAGGAATTATAGTGAATCTGAACAGCACCACAGTCTTCGCATACACTGACGTTTGCACCATAGGCTCCGGTTTTGCAGTTCAAGATGTTCCGGGCAACTTTTGCCTGTTCCGGAGAAGGAGAATACTTTTCAAGGTATGCCGGATAAAAACACCGGAAAATATCCTGAACGGTGGGCTTATTCATAATCAGCACCTTCTTTCCTGTCAAATGGACTTTGGATTCCCATGAGGGATTTGTTGCTGACATGAAGATAAACTTCCGTGGATTTTGGGTCACGGTGTCCAAGCAGTGCCTGAATATTTTGCCGTTCTACTCCCTGCTCCATCAGATGAGTTGCAAAGCTGTGACGGAGACAGTGTGGAGTTGCTTTCTTTGGAAGTTCAGCATCGGATACTGCCCGTCGCATCACCTGCTCCAGTGTACTGACTGTCAGGTAATTCCCGGTAAATTTATTAGGAAACAGGATTCCACGGGGACGCCCTTTCTCAAACCAGTATTGTGTAAGGATATCCAGACACCGTTTAGAAAGAATTGTATAGCGGTCCATCCTGTTCTTCGTATCCCGGACATGAATCTGCATATTTGAGCGGGAAATATCATCATAATGAAGGTGAATCACTTCAGAAACCCGCATTCCGGAAGAATACATCGTTGCAAACATGGCTTTATATTTGATATCATCGACAGCTTCTAACAGACGGTCTATTTCATCAACAGTCAGTATTGTTGGAAGCTTGTGTTCCAGAATCATACGTGGAACTGTGATATCATCCCAAAGGATATGCAGGACGTTCCGATAGAAAAAACGGATAGCCGAATTATAAAGGTTCAGAGTTGTGGCTTTTAGTCCTTCCTCCTTTTTGGCAAGCAGAAAAGTCCTAACGTCCTGGCAGGTAAGTTCTTCAGGGCACTTAGCTTGATATTTCAGGAAGTAAGAAACATAGTTTTTATAGCAGTTGATGGAACGTTCTTTGAGGTTGCGGATTTTTCCGGCTTCCTCAAGCTGTTCTAAATATTTTTCATACATAATAAAATCCTCCATGTAAAATCAGTAGTAATCAAAACACTGCTTTACACGGAGGTGCATTTGAGTCGTAAAACCGCTTGCCAACCAAGCGGAAGGATGGTATTCTTTTCATAAGCAGTGGGAAGGTCGATCCTGATTGATTGTTTCGTTGTGGTGACTTAACAATACTACTTTTAGGACTTGCTTTCCACTGCTTTTTGTTATAGAAAGCAGAAAATCGCTATGCCACAGCCTTGGCAGGCCATCGCGCAGCGATTTTGTTCAATTCTTATTTGTCTTTCTCTTAATTTCCTATTATACACCAAAATTATGAATATTTCTACCCGCCGTCTATTGACCTCAATTACGAGGGAAATAGGCGGCTTTTTTGTTTCTAAAAAAATATTTTCAAGAATTTTTTGAAAAAGGGGTGATTTTGGGTGTGCATTTTGACCCCCTTTGTCCAAATGAGTGAAGGGGTTAATTCCGAACCACGAAAAGGTCAGCCCATTCACTTGTATTTTGACAACTGAATAAATCATTCACTAAGACTTTAATTCTGATGATTTTAGCCACCTTATCGGGTACGCCGTGACTTCTGCATTGCAGAACAGCGAGAACTCCCGGTATAAGTAATAGGTTGCCCCTGTTACGGCGATGACAGTCAGAAGGATAATGATACTTCTCTACGGAGCTGGCGGAGTACCCGGCAGAGGTGAAATTCCTATGATACAGATTAGCAGTCTGTTCCTTAGTGACTTCCCGTGAGCTTTTTGCTCGGCAAGGGGTGTTGAGAACAAATATTGCCCGACCGGTTAGGAAATGAGCCGGTCAAGTACATAGCCATACTGCGATGGCTATGAATTTTACGAAAGGAGGACGCACAAAGTGTCGAACTGCAAAACGATTGCTATATGCAATCAAAAAGGCGGAGTTGGAAAGACGACCACCACGGTAAACCTCGGCGTCGGTCTTGCAATGCGGGGAAAGAAAGTGTTGCTCATAGACGCAGACCCACAGGGCGACTTAACCACCTGTCTCGGTTGGAAGGATACGGATAACTTGGGTATCACGCTTGCAACGAAACTCACAGATGTCATAAACGAAACGATGAATGACCCTACGGTCGGTATTCTGCACCACGACGAAGGTGTTGACCTTGTTCCGGCAAACCTTGAGCTTTCAGCAATGGAATTTAACCTTGTCAACGCAATGAGCAGAGAGACGGCATTGAGAAATTATCTAAGCGAAGTGAAGGACAAATACGACTATATCTTAATAGATTGTATGCCTTCCCTCGGAATGGTAACAATCAATGCTCTATCTGCGGCAGACAGCGTAATAATTCCTGTTCAGGCTCAGTATTTACCGGCAAAAGGTATGACGCAGCTTGTTCAGACCATTTCACGAGTTAAGAAGCGTATCAATCCGGGCTTAAAGATTGACGGTATGCTTCTCACTTTGGTGGATAGCCGTACCAACCTCGCCAAAAGCACGGTAGAAGCTCTGAGAGAGAACTTCGGTAGTCAAATCAAGATGTATCGAACATATATCCCGATTGCCGTAAAAGCCGCAGAGACTTCTTCCAAAGGCAAGAGCATTTTTGCCTACGAACCGGGCAGCACGGTGTCAAAAGCGTACACCGAATTTACAAAGGAGGTGTTAGCCGATGGCAGGAAGAAAGAGCGACTTCACTCTCACGAAGCTCGATGACTTATTCTCGACGCAGGAACAGAGAGATGAAGAAAAACTTTCAAAAATCCGAGATATTCCCTTGACTGAGATTGACGATTTCCCCGACCACCCTTTTAAGGTGCGTGATGACGAGGATATGGCACAGCTCATTGAGAGTATTAAGGAACGAGGGGTAATCACTCCGGCGACGGTAAGGCAGAAAGAGGACGGCAGATACGAACTCATATCGGGACACAGACGAAAGCGAGCCTGTGAGCTTGCCGGGTTTGATACTCTCCGTTGTGAGGTCGTTGAACTGAACCGAGACGAAGCCACGATTTTAATGGTTGAGAGCAACTACCAAAGGTCGCAGATACTTCCCTCGGAAAAAGCCTATGCCTACAAAATGCGTTTGGAAGCATTGAGCAGACAAGGCAAAAGAACAGACCTAACTTCCGACCCAGTGGGTTGGAAGTCAAGCGGAAAAGAAACAGCACAACTAATTGGAGAGCAGTCGGGTGACAGTCAAACCCAAGTTCGCAGATATATTCGCCTTACAAACCTTGTTCCCGAACTTTTGGAATATGTTGATGAGGGGCGAATTAAAATGCGACCGGCGGTTGAACTGTCCTTTCTCGATGAGGACAGTCAGCGTGATGTGGTTGATGAAATCGACCTGAACGACGCAACCCCGTCCCACGACCAAACAATCCGTATGCGAAGGTTCTTTGAGGAGGGCAAGCTCACAACCGAAGCAATCCAAGCGATTATGTCGGAGGAAAAACCAAACCAAAGGGAGAAAATTGTTTTGAGGGGCGACAGGGTTCGACAGCTTATCCCGAAGAACATTCCCATAAGCCAAACGGAGGATTTTGTGTGCAAGGCATTGGAGCATTACAACAAGTTTCTGCGAAGCAGAACCGACCGTGACAGCCGATAGCCTTCCCCCTTTCTCACACTCTAACCCCTATATATACCGGCTATTAACCTGCTGAAAAATATACTCTATCTCTCTTGAGTATATCTATCTCTAATAACATATAGCTGTCTATTAAAGGGTTCGCACATTTGGAGCAAAAGCGAAACGTCTGCTACGATAAAAAGTTCAGCCAATCGCACCTTTGATGTTTTGACCGGTTTTTATTACGATTAAGGCAGAAAGGGGCGATGGATATGAAAAACAGGCTGATACCTTGTGTTCTTGCCTGCCTGATGATTTTCCTCGTAGGTTGTACCGGTAACACAGCAAAAGAAGCTGCACAGGAGATTACGAAAACAGAGACTTCTTTTCCGGCTGGTAATACCGAAACAGATTCTCAGGAAGAAACGGCAGAAGAACCGGAAAGCACGGCAGTTCAGGAAGAAATACCGATTACGGCAGAAGAAAGCCAATCAACCGCTGAAAGTCAGACGGTTACGACAGTTCAGACAAAACCGGCTGAAGATAAAACGGCTGAAACTCCTACAACTGAAAAGCCAAAGGCAGAGCCACCAAAGCAGACAACCACGCAGGCTGAAACCGAAAAACATCCGGAGCAGCCAAAAGAACAGACAACTGCCGAACAAAAGCCGGTTGAAAAACCGACGGAGAAGCCGGCAGAACCGAAACCGACAGAGCCGCCTAAGCAGACATTTGATGTCAGCCCTTATGTAAGTTACGCAAAAGAGTATGCGGTAAGCATAGGGCTTTCTCTTGACAGCACGGCGACAGAATGTTGGGACAATCCCATATCCGCAAATCCTAACCGAAGCGGTATCAAGTCTGATATTGAAGGCAGACTGAACCGATACAAGAACAGCGAGGGTTTTACCGCTGTGTGGATATGGACAGAAAAGCTATCCGATACGGAGTACAACATCTATATCGGCTACTGCTAAAACAAAATAATTTTAAGCGGACGCACTGAGTAAAATCGGTGCGTTTTTGCATTTCAAGGAGGAAAACGCAATGGTTAAAACAAAATTCAAGAAAGCCGTCTCGCTTATGTTGGCGGCGGTTATGAGCCTTACTGCTTTTATGGGCATTGGGGCAACGACAGCCTTTGCAGCCGTAGGCGAAAAAGCCGATGTGTACCTTGTCGATTATCCCCGAAGCGGAGACACCAATAACAACGGCGAATGGGGACACGGCAATCTCAACTATATGAACGGTTGGAAAGGCTTGTCCACGAAATATACGGGACTTCGTGCAATGGGTTCGTATTCGGGCAATATCGCCTACTGTATCGAGCCGGGTACAGGTCAGCGGACTGGAGATACTCTCACCGAAAAGGACGAGAACTTCTTTAATAACATCAGCCCGAACGGTACGATTTCCGGCGATGATATTCGCCTGCTTATCGGTCGTATCTTGCAGTACGGCTATCGTGGTGGAATTTCGACAAGCTGGAAGTCGCAAAATGAAAGCGACGCCAACTGCATTGCACACGCTTATGCCACACAGATTTTGATTTGGGAAACGATTGTCGGCGAAAGAGACGCAGGCTTTAATCACGTTTCTACCGGCGGGTACAATGCCGTGCTTGAATGTGTAAGCTCTGCACACCCACTCCGCAGTAAAATCTTGTCATACTACAACAGTATGGTAACAAGCGTTCAGAATCACACCAAAGTACCGAGCTTCTGCACAAGGTCAAGCGGTTCTGCCAAGGTGAACGAGCTTGAATGGAACGGAAGCAAGTATGTTGCTACCCTTACCGACTCAAACGGAGTGCTTGGCAATTATACCTTCTCAGCAAATATTGACGGAGTTTCTTTCTCTGTCAGCGGAAACAAATTGACTGTTTCGATGGATAAAGCTCCGAGCAAGGAATTTACTATCACAGCCGCAAAAAAGAACGGTGTCCGCAGAGGTGTAGTTGTATGGACTGACGGTATCCATCAGAACGGCAACGGTATTCAGGACGTGGTTACTTATGCTCAGGAGGTCAGCGACCCTGTCAGCGGTTTTGTCAAAATGAAGGTGAGCTACGGCTCTTGTCAAATTGTAAAGACAAGTGAGGACGGAAAGGTTGACGGTATTCAGTTTACCATCAGCGGTAACGGTGTCAATCAGACTGTAACAACCGCAAACGGCGGCAAATTCCAACTGGATAACCTTATGCCCGGTGTTTACACGGTAACAGAACAGTCTATCGACAAATATGTACCGCAGGAGGTTCACAGAGTTACTGTTGTTGCCGGTCAGGTGGCAAAGGTCAACTTCAATAATGTTCTCAAGAGAGGTAATCTTCAGGTTATCAAATCTTCGGAGGATAATCTGGTCGAGGGTGTAACTTTCCACCTTTACGGAACTTCGCTTGCGGGTATTACCGTAGATGAATATGCAGTGACAGATAAGAACGGTGTTGCTTCTTTCGATGATGTGCTTATAAGCGGCACTACCCCATACACCATTGAGGAAGTGGATACCGCAATCCGTTATGTTGTGCCTGCAAATCAGACCGCACCGATTAACTGGAAAGAAGTAACCACAAGAAACTTCACGAACATTCTCAAAAAGTTCAGCGTAACCGTAACAAAGAGCGACCGAGAGGAAGGCACACCGCAGGGCGACGCTACCCTTGCCGGAGCAGTTTACGGCATTTATAAGGGCGAAACCCTTGTGGACAAATATGTTACGGATAAGAACGGGCAGTTTACCACAAAGGAATATATCTGTGATGATGACTGGACAATCCGTGAAATCACGCCGTCCGAGGGTTATCTGCTCGACGGTACAATCCATAAGGTCGGTGCTGAACCGCAGCTTTATACGGTGGAACACAATCAGACCGCAAATGATGTTACCGAACAGGTTATGAAAGGCAATATCGCTATCATCAAGCATACCGATGACGGCGAAACAAAGATTGAAACACCGGAAAACGGTGCAACTTTTGAAATCTATCTGAAATCTTCCGGCAGCTTTGATTCAGCAGAGGAAGATGAAAGAGATGTAATTGTTTGTGATGAAAACGGCTTCGGTCAGACAAAGGATATGCCTTACGGCGTATATACCGTTCATCAGACCTCCGGTTGGGAGGGGCGTGAGTTAATGGACGACTTCGATGTGTTCATTGCTCAGAACGGACAGACCTACCGCTATCTCATCAACAACGCAAACTTTGAAAGCTATATCAAGGTGGTTAAGGTGGACGCAGAAAGTGGTAAAAACATTCCTTATGCCGGTGCTGGGTTCAAAATCTTTGACCCGGACGGCAATCAGGTAACAATGACCTTCACTTATCCTACTCCGACAACGATAGATATTTTCTACACTGATGCAAACGGACAGCTTGTTACACCGGAGAAACTGGAATACGGCAAGGGATATTCTCTTGTTGAGGTTCAGGCTCCTTACGGATATGTGCTTGACAGCACACCGGTGTACTTTGATGTGGCAGAGGAACATTCTTCCGATGAGGGTGGTATTACCGTGATTAAGGTCGATAAGCCTAATATGGCACAGAAAGGTACTGTCAGCATTGAAAAGACCGGCGAGGTATTCTCAGGGGTAAATATCTCCGGAGAGGAAAATGCCGATGTGATTTATCAGCCTGTCTATGAAGTGAAAGGTCTTGCAGGTGCGGTTTATGAGATTACCGCAGCAGAAGATATTATCACTCCTGACGGAACACTCCGTTATGCAAAGGGCGAGGTCGTAGATACTGTTACCACAGATGAAAACGGACTTGCAAAGAGTAAGGAGCTTTACCTCGGCAGATATACGGTAGTTGAAATTACCGCACCGGAGGGTATGGTTATCAACAAGGAAGCACACGAGGTCGAGCTTACCTACGCAGGTCAGGAAGTCGCCGTGACCGAAACGGCAACCAGCTTCGTAAACGAGAGACAAAAGGTTACGGTAAGTCTTGAAAAAGCTATCGAGAAGAACGACATCTTCAATATCGGCAAAGGCGATGAAGTGAAGAACATCAGCTTCGGACTTTTCGCTGCTGAGGAACTTGTTTCAACAAGCGGTACTTCTATCCCGGCAGACGGTCTGATTGAGATTATCTCACTTTCCGAAAATGGTAAGGCTGTTATCAAAACCGACCTTCCTTTTGGAAGCTACTATGTAAAGGAACTTGCAACTGATGAGCATTATATCCTTTCCGACAGCAAGTATCCGTTTACTTTCAGCTATGCGGGACAGGATACCGAAACTGTTGAGATTGCAGTCAATGACGGCAAGCCGATTGAAAACAAGCTCATTTACGGTTCTGTTTCCGGTAAGAAGATTACCGAAAACGGCGAAGCACTGGGAGGTGCTGTAATCGGTCTGTTTAAGGCTGATGAAACCGAATTTACAAAAGAAAATGCTTTGATGACTGCTACCTCCCAAAAAGACGGTAGCTTTTCTTTTGAGAAAGTACCGTATGGCAACTGGCTTGTAAGAGAAATCGAGCAGCCGGGGGGCTTCGTGCTTGATGAAACTTCTTATGAAGTTAAAATCTCCGAGGTCGCTCAGGTCATTGAGGTCGAAATCGTCAATGAGTATGTTCACGGCAATATCAAGTTGACTAAGGTCGATGAAGATTACCCGGACAACAAGCTGACAGGAGCGACCTTTGAGGTTTACAAAGATGTAAACGGCGATGGCAAACTGGACGACGGCGACGAGCTTATCGGTACACTCAACGAAACTTCTACGGGTATTTACGAGATGAAGGAGCTTCTTTACGGAAAATACCTTGTAAGAGAAACCAAAGCACCGGAAGGCTTTGAACTTGATAAGGGTGTGTACTCTGTTTTCATTGAAAAAGATGAAACCACCTACGAGGTAGAAAACAAAGCCGGCGTCGGCTTTATTAACACGGCTATGAAAGGAAACCTGAAAATCGTTAAGACTTCCTCAGACGGTAAGGTTGAAGGCTTCACTTTCAGAGTTACGGGAGTAAACGGTTACGACCGAAGCTTCACGACCGATAAGAACGGCGAAATCGTTATTGAGGGACTTCGTATCGGCGATTACACCGTTTCCGAGGTTCAGGATAGTGTTTCTGCTTCCTATGTGCTTCCTGCGGATAAGATTGCAACCGTAAAGGTCGGCTCTACTACCGTTGTGGAAATGCACAATGAGCTGAGAGACACACCAAAGACCGGAGATAACAGCAATGTGGGATTGTGGACGGCACTTGCGGGACTTTCTGCCCTCGGTATTGCAGGTACAGCCATTGTTGCGTACAGAAAAAAGAAGAAGGAGGACAATGAGTAATGGATGCTAAAACAATCGTAGCAGTTGTATTAGTCGCCTTTATTATCGGCGGCTTTATCTTCTTGCAGATTAAAAACAGAAAGAAATAAGGAACACGAAAGTGGGCGGAGTGAAAACTTCGCCCACGGTTCTTTTACGGAGGTGCATTATGAATAAGCAAAAGACGGTTGACAGCAAGGTGCTTGCAATACTCAGAGAATGCCCCGAAACGAGGTATGACGATATGCAGCTTATCCTTTGCTATTACAACCGATACAGCTATATGAGAGTCGGGGATTTACCGCTTGAGGATATAGTCAACAACTATAAAGGGTACGGCTTGCCGTGCTTTGAGACTATCCGCAGAGCAAGACAGAGAGTTCAATCCCTGTTTCCTGAACTGTCCAGACAGTGCAGTGGCTGCGACTGCGGAAACATCAGAATTGTGATTGAAGTAAGCTGAGGTGTGGATATGAACGAGGAAAAAAGAAAAATCGGTGAATACACCGTTCTCTGCTCGGTCAATGTGGGCGAAAAGGAAATAATCTTGGCTTCCAATGAGCAAAGTACGAACGGCGATAAATTTATGTGCGGCTTTGCGGAGCGAAACGACCTGTTTGAACTGTGTTCGGAATGTATGGTAAGCGATGACTATATCGAAATCGTACACCTTTTCGGAAGCCGTGTGACAAAGGAAGCGGAGCTTTTCAAGGAACAGGTCGAAAAGCTGGATATTCCAATCACACTCATAACGGAAGCCGACTGTATCCCCGACCACTATTCCAAAGACATCAACGGCAAAATCATAGCCATTGACCCCAAGGTATTAAAGCCTGAATTTCAGAGAGCCGACAGACAGCTCTACTATGTTACGGGCGGTTTCGGTGCGTCGTCAAACAGCCGTGGAAGTGCTGTGTTCTGCACAAATCTTCACACCGGCAAATCCACCCGATATGAAAGAATGGACGTTATGGGCGAGGTAAAGCCTGAGTGTCTGCCTGAATGGGCAAAGGAAAAGGCACAAGAGCTTTTACAAAAGAAGCGAAACAAAGACAAAGAACGATAAGGAGGACAAAGCAATGAAGGAAAAATTCACTTTTCAACAGAAAACAAAGCTTCTGACGAAACTGTTTGACGCAGGCTGCAATACCGAAAAGAAATTGCAGCAGCTTGATATGGAGAGCATTTTGAAAATTCCGGGTATCACTATTCCGGATATGAGCCTGATTATCGAGCTTCAGAAGCAGACCAAAGCCAATAAGCTGTTCTCTTATTTGGGAGGTGGCACTGATGAGCAGGCAGGAACAGAATGACCGTCATATCATTTGGAGCGACATTAGCCTTGACCTTGATGATTGGCGAGAGTCTTTGGAGGAACTGTATCCCGGATATTCCGATGATGAGCTTTACGACATTATGGTAAAATCAAATGCCGAAAACCTATATGATGAACGAGTAAATCTTAACATTCAGCTTTCACAGCCGATTATCGTAATCGGCGACCTCGGCAGATGGAACGGCAGAGTGTCGGGCTACAAGATGATTGATTCCGGCAACATTAAGGACTGCCTTTATTCCGATACCGATTACACCGAATGGTATGTGGATAAGTACGGAGATCTTCGAGCCGACGCCGTTCATCACGACGGCACAAACCATTATCTTTACCGTGTATTCAAAGACGGTGTTACCGATACGCAGATTGAAAATCTGCAAGATAAAATCTACAACGGAAAAGCCACAAGAGCCGACATCACACGAGTTACCAAAAGGCTCGGCGATGACATTGCCGGAGTTTATGGTTTTCCTATTCCAAAACAAAGACAACCAAACGAACAAGCGAGGTGATGAAAATGGATTACAGAGTATTGACCGAAGCAGAGCGCAAATACACCTTCAGTCAAAGTCAGCAGCTCTCTATGCAGACCGGTCTTATCGGATATTTGAGAGCCGACTTTGGTTCTAACGGGAACGAGTTTTGGACGACTTGGAACGATTTCAGAAAAGACTTGAAAACCGATGAATTTAAGACTGAATTTGATGATGTGATAAACGGATTGCGTGACGGCGATGTTTTGTCCGGCAGAAAGTCTATGTCCTCTTACTGTTATTCCACTCCCGACAGCTCCTTTAATGATGACCGCAACCACTACGGCATTCGTCTTGATACGGAAAAGTACAGCTATCTTATGAGGTTTAACCCCAACAGGGGCGAGTACAATCTTTACTGCTATTGCTATCAGAAAGAATGGCTGAACAGCCACTTAAAAAATGCCGAGCGTGGTATCCGATTTATCGACCCGCACTATCAGGAGCAGTTTCGCATTGCGGACGGAGAGAAAATCTCAATTAAGCTCGGCGACGGCAAAACAATGGAGAGGACTTGCAGATATATTGACGACTACCATTTGGAGGTCGGAACAAATCTCTACCATATCTGCGAATTTGCCGAGCTTTGCGAGAGAAACGGTCATACCGTAGAACCAGCCGCAAAAGAAAACACGAAATACGCAATGGACAAAGAAAAAACACGATAAGGAGGTGCAGACGAGGTGGCAAGGAAATTTGACCTGATTTCGGAGCTATACGAAAGAACCTGTTTTGCAGTTACAGACAATCCGGTAAACTGGCAATCGTTTCTGAAAACAGCAGGCAGGAATTTCAGGCTCCGATTTGATGAACAACTTCTCATTTATGGCCAAAGACCCGACGCAACAGCCGTGCTTGAAATCGAACGATGGAACGGCACTTTCGGTCGTTGGGTAAACCGAGGAGCAAAAGGTATTGCCGTATTTGAGGACGCAGACAGAAGCCGTCAAAGGCTGATTCACTACTTTGATATATCGGATACCCACGAGAGCCGATATTCCCGCCCTGTTCCGATTTGGGAGATGAGACCCGAATATGAAGCAGAGGTTATTGAGACACTTGAAAATACTTTCGGCGCGGTAAACGATACAACGAGTATTGAAAAGGTCGTCAAAGAGAGCATTGCCAATGCCGTCGAGGACAACATCGCAGACTATATCTCCGACTTTATGAGTTTGGGTGCAGGAAGCGATATTGAATATCTCTCTGACGAAGAAGCAAATAATCTGTATGTGGAGCTTGTCAGAAACAGCGTGTCATATATGGTAATGGCTCGCTTGGGTTTGGACGCAGACAAGGTTTATTCTCCCGATGACTTTGCCGGTATTTCAAGCTTCAATTCACAGGAAGTTCTCAATGCGGTGGGTATTGCTACAAGCGACATTGCTGAAATGGCGTTGCTCCCTGTCAGCAGAACAATCAGCACGCTCAGCAAGGAAAATCGCATAATTGATGAACAGGGGCAATCCGAATACAATAAAGACATCAAAGACGAAAGGAGTCAAAGCGATGAGCGAAATCACATACACGATGGTGGGAGATTACTATCTTCCGAACCTGAAGCTGCCGGAGCAGACGGAAGTGACTCTCGGCAGATGGTCACAGATGAGGAGAACTTATCTGAAGGAACATCACAAAATCCTGTACTACAATCTTCTGACGAAAGGGATTCTGAACAGTCACTTGGCGGAGGTTCAGCAGAGAGCCAGCGAACTGGAGAAAACTCTCGTAAAGCAGATGGCACAGAAAGCCGGACTGACCGAGCAGATGAAAGCGGAAGATATGATGAAATGGGTTCGCCTGATGAACAACATCAGGAACTCGGCACAGGAAATCGTGAAGAATCAGGTAATATTCGCTTAGAGTATTACGACAGAAACCACGAGGACAAGAGCCTGCCGTTTTTCGGTGGCGATGATACTATCCGAGAGATACTCGGCACTACCCCGCATTTGTCCGCTTCAAAGGAAGAAATCAAAGACTTCTATGAGAGAAATACGGACAATGCGACCCGTACCGAATATATCAAGGGTATTTTCAACAACGATTACACACAGCTACCTTTAAGCAACGGCAGGCTTGTCGGCTACAAAACATTTCAGAATGTCCTCCACTTGTGGGAGGGCGAATACGAAAACAGAACCGCTCAGAGCTTCTACGACTGGGGCGTTATCGCACAGCATTTTGAAGCAATGAGACTTTTGGGAGAATTGACCGATACAATGAAGCCGCTTCCGTCTATGGACGGTCAGTTGACTCTCATTATGGGAAATCAGGCAGAGGAACAAAAAACCTCTGCCTTTACTTTTTCTCAGGAAATCATAGACGCTGTACTGACCCGTGGAAGCGGAGTTTCCGAGGGCAAAATGCGTATCTATGAACAGTTTGAAAAGAGCCTTTCCGCAAAAGAGAACGCCGACTTCTTGAAAAACGAATACGGTTGGGGCGGCTCTTATCCGGTCATCATCGGTGCAGGCATTGACGAACAGCACGACGGAAAAGGTATCACAATTTCAAAAGGTATCGGAAGCGACAAGCCGCACATTACACTTTCTTGGTCTCAGGTGGAAAAGCGTATCGGAGACCTTATCCGAATGGACAGATACTTAAATCCAAAGGAAAAAGAAAAGTACCCGGAATGGCTTGAAAAGCAGGAAGAACGGCGAGCCGAGCTTGCAGAGCAGAGAAAAAACCGAGAGATACTCTCTACCGCACCGCCTGAGCCTGAAAACAAAGTGGACGAAACGGAAGCACAGTATGAATATCATCTCGGCGACAGCGTGTATATCGGGGCTTCTCAGTATGAGATTTTATCCTTTGACGAAAACCGTGTAATGCTCTATGACTTTGATATGCCCCTTTTCAACAAGGAGCTTCCAAGGGAAGAATTTGACCGAAAAGTGCGTGAAAATCCAATGAACGACCACTTGAAGGTCAGTGTATTACCGGCGGAAGAAAAAGCCGTTACAGGCAAAAATGAAGTTCAAAACGATACCAAAACCGTACAGAATTTCAGTCCGAAAACCGGTTATGACGACGCCTTCTTTATCGACCGGGACAATGAAAGTGTAATTTGGATGTACTATAACCCCGACAGCAATGCCGGAGGTCAGTATGTTACAAATACGCTTTCTTTTGACGATATACAGCAAGCTGTACGGAAATATGACTCGGCTGAGGATTTCTTTGATTACCTCGGCAGTATTGCAAATCAGGAGCTTGCCGATGTAGGCACGGAATGGTTTGAGGACGCAGACCGAGAATTTCACAGGACACCGGATTTGACCGACTGTACCTCCGCCACAATGGAAGCACTCATTGAAAACGCTGAAAGAACTGATATGGTGGCAACGAACATCGGAAATGTACCGATTGAGGATTACAGAGAAATCGTTGCTACTCAAAACGGTTTTGACAGTTATGAGGAAATGTATAACGAGGGTGTTCGTATCGGCAACGGTTACGACAAAGAGCCTGAACCGATTGTACCCGCTTGGGAGCAAAAGAAAAAGTCAAAGGTAAAGAGCTTTGACCTCCACCCGGATATTCCGATGTCGGAGCGACACAACTTTGACCTTGCCAATAATCAGGTTGAAGAAGTGAACAAAAAAGAGCGTTTTCACAGAAACTATGCAGCGATTAAGGTCTTGAAGGATTGTCAAAACGAAAACCGTTTTGCAACACCTGACGAGCAGAAAATCTTGTCGAGATATGTCGGTTGGGGCGGTATTCCCGAAGCCTTTGACGAACGAGCCGGAGCTTGGCATACAGAGTATGCAATGCTGAAAAATATCCTAACGCCGGAGGAATATGCGTCGGCAAGAGAAAGCACCTTGACCGCCTTTTACACTCCGCCCGAAGTATCTACCGCCATTTACAAGGTGTTGGAACAGATGGGATTTCAGGAGGGCAACCTGCTTGAGCCGTCCTGCGGTATCGGTAACTTCATCGGTATGCTGCCTAAGTCAATGGAAAACGCAAAGGTTTACGGTGTTGAGCTTGATACCATTTCAGCCGGTATCGCTCAGCAGCTTTATCAGAAATCTTCCATTGCGGCACAGGGCTTTGAGGAAGTAAATGTCCCCGACAGCTTCTTTGACGGTGTTATCGGCAACGTGCCTTTCGGAGATTTCAAAGTCTCCGATAAACGATATGACAAGTACAACTTCTTAATCCACGATTATTTCTTTGCAAAATCGCTTGATAAATTACGCCCCGGCGGTGTGATGGCTCTTGTGACAAGCAAAGGAACTATGGACAAGGAAAACTCCAATGTCCGAAAATATATCGCACAGAGGGCGGAGCTTCTCGGAGCAATCAGACTTCCGAATGACACCTTCAAAGGCAATGCCGGAACAGAGGTTGTATCCGATATTCTGTTTTTGCAAAAGCGAGACAGGCTTATAGATATTGAACCGGATTGGGTTCATCTTGACACCGACGAAAACGGTATAAGGATGAACTCATATTTTGTTCAGCACCCGGAAATGATACTCGGCGAAATGAAAATGGTAAGCGGTCGTTTCGGACCGGAAGCAACCTGTGAACCGTTTGAAAATGCCGACCTTTCGGAGCTTTTGAACGAAGCTGTTTCAAACATTCACGGAGAAATCTCCGAATACGAGGTTGCCGACGAGCTGGAGGAAGAAGATAATTCTATCCCGGCAGACCCTACGGTAAGGAACTTCTCTTACACAATTTTGGACGATAAAATCTATTTCCGTGAGAACTCCCGTATGTCCCCGGTGGAGGTATCGGCAACCGCCGAGAACCGTATCAAGGGTATGATTGGGATAAGAGATTGCGTTCGCAACCTGATTGAACTGCAAACCGAGGATTACCCGGACAGCGAAATCAAACAGGCACAGGAAAAGCTGAACACTCTGTATGACAGCTTTACAAAGAAGTACGGACTGATTAACAGCCGTGCCAATACTTCCGCCTTTTCCGATGACAGCTCCTATGCTCTGCTCTCTGCTCTTGAGGTCTTGGACGAAGATGGCGAACTGGAACGCAAGGCGGATATGTTCTTCAAGAGAACGATTAAACCGCACAAGCCTGTAAGGGAGGTTGACACCGCAGACGAAGCTCTCGCTGTCTCTATGGGCGAAAAAGCAGCCATTGATATGGAATATATGATGGAGTTGTCCGGCAAAAGTGAGGAAGAATTATTTTCTGACTTAAAGGGTGTTATCTTCTTAAATCCCCTTTATGAGTACGGCAATTCTTATGAGCCGAAGTATCTGATGGCGGACGAATATCTGTCGGGCAATGTCCGTGAGAAGCTGGCGACAGCCAAAAGGTCTGCGGCATTGTATCCCGAAGATTACACCGTCAATGTGCAGGCACTTGAAAAGGTGCAGCCAAAGGATTTGACGGCAAGCGAGATTTCCGTAAGGCTCGGTGCGACTTGGATACCGCCCGAAATATTCCAACAGTTTATGTTTGAGTTTCTCGACACGCCACGCTATGCACAGTGGAATATCAAGGTTCACTACTCCCAGTTTACCGGCGAATGGAACATTGAGGGAAAGAGCTATGACCGTTCCAATGTAAAAGCGTACAGCACATACGGTACTTCCCGCATCAACGCATATAAGATAATTGAGGAAACACTGAACCTGAAAGATGTCCGTATCTTTGACTATATCGAAGATGAAGAAGGCAAAAAGAAAGCCGTCCTCAATAAAAAAGAAACGGCAATCGCACAGGCAAAGCAGGAACTCATAAAGCAGGGCTTTCAGGACTGGATATGGGCTGAGCCTACCCGCCGAGAAAAACTCACGAAGATGTATAACGAAAAGTTCAACAGCATAAGACCCCGTGAGTACGACGGAAGCCACATTGTTTTCAACGGTATGAATCCGGAAATCGAACTCCGTGAACATCAGAAAAATGCGGTTGCACACATTCTGTACGGCGGCAATACGCTGTTGGCACACGCAGTCGGTGCGGGCAAGACCTTTGAAATGGTAGCCGCCGCTATGGAGTCCAAACGACTCGGACTTTGCAATAAGTCGCTGTTCGTAGTCCCGAACCACTTAACCGAACAATGGGCGGCAGAGTTCTTACAACTCTATCCGGCAGCGAATATTCTTGTGGCGACAAAGCGAGATTTTGAAACGAAGAACCGCAAAAAGTTCTGCGGTCGAATTGCTACGGGAGATTATGACGCAGTGATTATCGGTCATTCTCAGTTTGAAAAAATACCGATGTCCATTGAAAGACAGAGGGCAATTCTTGAACAGCAGCTTGAAGAACTGACAGATGGTATTATGGATTTGAAGCGAAACCGTGGAGAAAACTTTTCCATTAAGCAGCTTGAAAAGTCTAAAAAGTCCGTGAAGCAAAAGCTGGAAAAGCTCAACGACCAAAGCAGAAAGGACGATGTTGTTACCTTTGAAGAACTCGGTGTGGACAGACTTTTTATTGATGAGAGTCATTATTACAAGAACCTCTACCTTTACACCAAAATGCGTAATGTGGGAGGTATCGCTCAGACGGAAGCACAGAAATCCTCCGACCTGTTTATGAAGTGCCGATACCTTGACGAGCTTACAGGCGGTCGAGGAACGGTATTTGCAACCGGTACTCCTATCTCAAACAGTATGGTGGAACTCTATACCATTCAGCGATACTTGCAGTACAACACGCTTGTAAAAAACAACTTGCAGCACTTTGACTCGTGGGCAAGTACCTTTGGAGAGACTGTAACAGCGGTTGAGCTTACCCCGGAGGGAACAGGTTACAGAGCGAAAACCCGCTTTGCGAAATTCTACAACCTTCCGGAGCTTATGGCAATGTTTAAGGAGGTTGCCGACATCAAGACGGCGGATATGCTGGAGCTGCCTGTGCCGGAAGCACACTTCCACAATGTTGCAGTCAAGCCTTCGGAAATGCAGAAAGAAATGGTTGCTTCCCTTGCGGAGCGAGCCGAGAAAGTTCGTGGTGGCGGTGTGGATTCGAGTGTAGATAATATGCTCAAAATCACAAACGACGGCAGAAAGTTGGCTCTCGACCAGCGTATGCTAAACGATATGCTGCCTGATTTTGAAGGCAGTAAAATCAACGCCTGCGTCGATAACATTTACCGCATTTGGGAGGAAACAGCCGATAAAAAATCGGCACAGCTTGTGTTCTGCGATCTCTCAACACCAAAGAACGACGGCACATTCTCGGTATATAACGACATCAGAATGAAGCTCATTGAGCGTGGTGTCCCCGAAAGTGAAGTCCGCTTTATCCACGAAGCAGATACCGATGTGAAGAAAAAAGAACTGTTCCAAAAGACCCGTAAAGGCGAGGTCAGAGTGCTTCTTGGTTCTACGCAAAAGATGGGAGCCGGCACGAATGTTCAGGACAGACTTATCGCACTTCACGATGTGGATTGCCCGTGGAGACCGTCAGACCTGGAGCAGCGTTCCGGTCGAATTATCCGTCAGGGCAACTCAAATCCTGATGTAGATATTTATCGCTATGTAACGGAGCAGACCTTTGACGCATATCTCTATCAGCTTGTAGAGGGAAAGCAAAAATTCGCCAGTCAGATTATGACGAGCAAATCCCCGGTGCGTTCTGCCGAGGATATTGATGAAACCGCCCTGTCCTATGCAGAGATTAAAATGCTTGCAACCGGCAATCCGTATATTAAGGAGAAGATGGATTTGGATATTCAAGTCCAAAAGCTGAAGCTCCTAAAATCCAACTTTCTCTCTGAAAGATATGCTTTGGAAGATAAGATAATCAAATATTATCCGCAGCGAATTACAGCTTTGGAAAACCGTATTGAAGGATTGAAGCAAGATGTAGAAACTGCGAAACAGCACCCGAAACCAACGGACGACCGATTTGTCGGTATGGAGGTTAAGGGTGTTTTTTATTCCGAAAAAGCCGACGCCGGTAAAGCAATCATTGAAGCCTGTAAGCAGATGAACAGCCCCGACCCTATTCCTCTCGGCAAGTACCGAGGGTTTGAAACGGAGCTGCTTTTTAATACCGCAGAGCGAAATTATGAGGTTCGACTGAAAGGTGCGACAAGCAGAAATGTTCCTCTCGGCGATGACGCACACGGCAATATTATCCGTCTTGATAACGGAATTGAGAGATTTGCCGAGAGCTTGTCGCTTGCGGAAAATGACCTTGAGAACACCAAAAATCAGTTGGAAACCGCAAAGAAAGAAGTTCAAAAACCATTTATTGGGGAGGAAGAATTGAAAACAAAGCTTGCCCGACTGGACGAGCTGAATATTCTGCTCAATATGGATAAGCGAGATAACGAAATTGTCGGCGGCGAACCCGATGAGGGCGAAGTGCCGAACACACGAAAGGAGAAAACCTATGAACGATAAAATGACACCCGATAAGGAAAGAGAAAACTGCCCTTGCAGAAAAGCAATCATTAACCCTTTTGATGCAATGATGATGGTTGTGGTCAGGAGACTTGATAAAGCATATCTCGAATTAAAAAGAAGCAAACCGCCCGCAAAGGAAGCAGAATTTGCCCTTAGAAATGCAAAGCTTTCTTTCTACGGAGAGTTGGTTCGACAGAGCATTGAAACGGTGTTTTCGCCGGAAGAAATCATTGCTTTGTATGAAAACGACGACCTTGCGGGAGGTGCTTGGACTGTTTGGAATGACATCGGCTGCCCTGTTGATAAGATACTCATTATCATTGCAAAGCTCAGTATCAACGAACCGATACAGAAAGCGGTTGCCGATTTGCTGATGTAAAAAGGCGGTGATACCTATGCCGTATATTGCACCGGAAGTCATAACCGAAGCCAAACGAATGGATTTATTAACCTATCTCAGAGAGTATGAACCGGGCGAGCTTGTCAAGTTTTCAAGCAACACCTACACCACAAGAACCCACGACAGTTTGAAGATTTCCAACGGCAAATGGATGTGGTGGTCGAGAGGTATCGGGGGCAAATCTGCCCTCGATTACCTTATCAAAGTCCGTGGAATGGATTTTGTGGAGGCGGTTCAGACCATTATGGGAAACGGTTCAGTCAGCTTTCCGACTTGTGAAAACATCAAAAGCTATGAGGAACAGCCCTTGCTTCTGCCTGAAAAAAGTCCTACTGCCGATGTGGTATTTGATTACCTTTTCGGGCGTGGGATTGATTATGAAATCATCAACCACTGTTTGGAACAGGAGCTAATCATCGAGTCGCTTCCATATCACAATGCTGTTTTTATCGGCTATGACGAAAGCAAAGAACCTAAATACGCCGCTTACAGAGCAACAAATCAATCAAGGATTATGGGCGACTGCACCGGCAGCAAAAAGCAATATTCTTTCCGCCTGACTGCCGAAAACACCGGAGAGGTTCATCTTTTTGAGTGTGCTATTGACCTGCTTTCCTATGCAACCTTGATGAAGCTGGAGGGCAAAGAATGGCGACAGTTTAACCTTGTTTCTCTTGCGGGAGTGTATTCCCCAAAGCAGAAAATTGAGGACTCGAAAGTGCCTGTTACACTCGGCAGGCTGCTTGAAAAGGACAGAACAATCAGGCGAATTGTTCTTCATTTGGACAATGATATTGCCGGAAGAAAAGCGACCAAAGCGTTGCAGACGATTCTTTCAGATAATTATGAAGTCGTTGACGACCCTCCCCAATACGGGAAAGATGTCAACGACTTTCTTTGTAAACGCTTGGGAATAAAAGATAAAACCGAAAGGAGTTTTGCACGATGAAACTAAAAGAAATCAGAGAAATGTACCCGGAGGGTACGCAGATTGTACTCACTGAAATGGCTGGAGAAAGTCAAATGCCCTACGGTCTGAAAGGAACGGTTAAGTTTGTTGACGACGCCGGACAGATTCATATGAGTTGGGAAAACGGAAGCTCTCTCGCTTTGAATATTCACGAAGATACCTTTGAAAAGGTCGAAGCACCGGAGAAGATTTCCGTCATTCTCGTTGAGCCGGGCAGGTATCCGAAGCTCATTGAGATTGAGGATACGCTGGAAGCAATGCAGTCTCTTGTGGAGGGAGATATTGAAGAATATATGCCCTTTGAGGACGATGTTGCCATCATCTGCAACGATGAAGGAAAGATGAACGGCTTGCCGCTGAACAGGGCTGTTTATTCCGAGCCTGAGAATGTTGAGATGAGTTATCCGCAGTTGAAAGCTCATTTCCGGCAGGTAGAAAAAGAAAGAAACCACACGACCGGATATATTGTTTTTACGGCTGACAGCTTTGACAAGCCATACACAGAGGAACAAAGAACCTATGTTGTCAGCAGTAACAATAAGGCTTTCATTGAGGGTATGGGCGGATATTCTATCTATGCTTCTTCCCTTGACGGGTCGGATAAATGTGTGCGACTGGAAGCATATATGGCTGATGAACACGGCGGCAAGGACGGTTGGAAGATTGAAAAATGTTATGTAAAAGACGACAGCAACCGTGAAATGCTCGACATTATTGCCGGCAAGTTCTTCATTGCATACGCACCGATTGAGTCGGAAAAGTTTCTCAGTATGCCGAAAGAACTGGCTCGTAAGTACGAGGAAAAGTTCAAATACCCGGAGAGATTTTATAAGTCCTTGGACGGTATTGAAGCAAAGCCGTATAAGCCTGTCTCAAAGGATATGGAGAGATAAGAGTCAATCTATGGGGCAACCCTGAGTGTCTGCATAATCTTAGCGAGCAGACCATTTGGATAACCACAGGTTTCCAAACGGTACACTCGTTAGGGGTTGCCCCTAAGACCCCAAGCAAGAAAGGAGCATAAGCAATGCGGGAGATAGTATTGGTTGCCGCCGGGTTAATCATCGGCGGCTTTTTCGGAGTAACAACAATGTGCCTGTTTCAGATAAATCGGGACAGACACTATTTTACCAGAAAGGACAGCGATAAAAATGAGGAAAAGAAACATTCAGAAGATTGTTAGATTAAGCCGAGATGAAGCTCAGGACTTACAGAAAAAAGCAAAGCGTTCTTGTATGTCCGAGTCGGGTCTTATCCGTTTGCTTCTCAAAGGCTACGAGCCGAGAGAAAAGCCCGACGAAAGATTTTACGATGTTATGCGTGAGCTTTCTGCTATCGGCAACAACATCAATCAGCTTGCTGCGAAAGCAAACACCCTCGGATTTTTGGACGCACCGCAACTCAAAAAGGAAGCCGAGCGTTGGCATAAGTTTCAGGCTGATGTGGAGCGTACTTTTTTAAGACCCGATAAGAGCGATATGAAATGGCAGTAAGTAAATTGTGGTCGGTCACATCAAGGCTCGGTCAGGTAATCGACTATGCCGCCAATCCCGAAAAGACGGCGGCAGACATTTATACCGAGGAACAGTATCAGGCTCTCCGTGACGTGCTTGCCTACGCAAAGGACGAAGAAAAAACCGAGCGTGAGTTTTTCGTAGAGGGTATCAACTGCAATCCGGCTACCGCAAGAGACCAGTTTGTATCTGTGAAAAAAGCATACGGCAAAGACGACGGCATTCAAGCCTATCACGGATACCTGAGCTTTAAGGAACAGGACATATCCCCGGAGCTTGCACAGAAAATCGGAATGGAATTTGCAAACGAGGTGTGGGGCAAAAGATTTCAGGTGGTGGTTACTACCCATCTGAACACGAAACACCTGCACTGCCACTATGTAATCAACTCCGTTTCCTTTGTGGACGGCAAGCGGTTATGGGGCGATGAAAAAGCGTGGTTCAAGTTCCGTTTGGTTGCCGACCGACTGTGCGAGAAGTACGGACTGTATTACAATCCAAACCCGAACCGCAGTAAGCAATCCTCTTATTACTACAACCAGGAACAAGCCGGTATGCCGAGCCGATACTCCATTACCCGTGACGCCATTGATGAAGCGATTGCACACAGCACCAACCTAAAGACATTTGATTATATCCTCACACAGATGGGCTATGAGCATTGTCTCAGCGACAGCCGAAAGTATTGGACGATTGTTCCGAAAGGATATAAGAAGCCGATACGACTTAAATCCCTTGGCGAGAATTATACCGAGGACGCAATTAAGCGTAGGCTGACGGAAAATCAAAAGGTTCTTATTGTTCCTTTCGCAAAGGAAACGGTAATGGTCAGACAGTACCGACTGCCCACAAGAGAACACAAAATCAAAAAGGTCGCCGGACTGTATGGGCTGTATCTGCATTACTGCTATAAGCTCGGTTATCTGCCGAAGTACAAAAAACAGAATACCGCAAGGCTTCACTATCTTTTGAAAGAAGATTTATTGAAGCTCGATAAAATCACTCAGGAGACAAGGCTGCTTGGACGGGAGAACATTTCTACCGACGAGCAGCTTTTCTCATATAAAGAGTCCGTGTTGTCGCAAATCAAATCCCTGACTAACGATAGAACGCACCTGCGAAAACAGTTAAGAAGAAATTTGAGTGACGATGAGCTATCAAATGTCAAAGAGCAGATTACGGCAATCACGAGCAAGCTGTGGACTCTCCGCAAAGAGGTCGGTCTTTGTGATGACATAGCCGAAAGGTCAAAGGTCATTGAAGCCAACCTTGAAACAGTTAGAGTTTACGAAGAAAAACACGAACGAAAGGAGCAGAACCGTAATGACAAACGGAGGTGATGCGGCGGAACAGGTCGTCAGGCTATCGCTTGAGGGCTTTGAAGTAGCCGCAAAATTAAGCGGAGCGGCAGCAAAGAATATTGCCGTTCTATTAGTCTCTGTTCTCAAACAGGAACAGAAAACAAAAGGCAAGGCTCGACTTACCAATATGATTAAGTCGGGCAAGGAGCTGAAGGTGTTTTCTATCCCTAACAAGGACTTGAAGAAGTTTACCGAGCAGGCAAAACGCTACGGCGTTCTATACTGCGTACTCAGGGATAAAAACACAAAGGGCGATAATGTACCGATTGATATTATTGCCCGTGCAGAGGACGCTTCCAAAATTCAGAGAATCGTTGAGAGATTTGAACTCGGTAAAGTTGATAAGGCTGCGATTGTCACCGAGTCTCAGAAGGCTGTCGAAAAGCGAGAAGCTTTGGAGAAAGACAATCCGACGAAAACCAAAAACGAAATCATCACTGAGGAAGCCGTCAGAAAGCCTATTCAGAAAGAGGGGTATTCCCAGTCAAACCCCACAGTCGCCAAAACGGACAAAAACCCTCCGTCAAGGCAAAACTCAGAGCCGGTAGATATGCAAACTGATAAGGGTACTGTCAGCGACAGACAGAGAAAGCCGTCGGTGAAAGCAAAGCTCGACCGATACAAGGCACAGTCCAAGCAGCAGAAAGAAGCAGAACGCAAAGAGCCGGAGGTATCAAAGCCGGAGGTTAAGAACACCCCGGCACAGACCGTACACCAGCAGCCGAAACCAAAAAGCAAAAATGTGAAAGAGAGGTAATCGCAATGACAAACAATTTTACCCCTGCTAAGGCAGGACAGCAGAGAAACAGGCTTTCCAAAGAGGAATATGCCGAGAAGATGAAGGCTGAAAAAGAAGCCGTATATCAGATGGCGGACGACACCGCAAAGGCGATTGTTTCCGACCCGGAAAAGTTCAAAGCGTTCCTTGATACGCAGAGCCGTCTTGACAGATACTCTGCGGTCAACGCACTTCTGATTTTCAAGCAGCTTCCCGAAGCAAGCCAGCTCAAAAACTTTGACGACTGGAGCAAGGACAATGTGAAAATTCAGAAAGGTGCGAAAAGCATTTCCATTCTTGAACCTGTCGAGTATGCCAAGAGAGACGGTACTACCGGCATTTCCTACAATGTGAAAAAGGTCTTTGATGTTTCGCAGACCAACGGGAAGAGACCGCCTGCACCGACTGTCAACCGAGACCCGAAAGCACTCATTACCGTTATGCTGGATTCTTCCCCGGTAGAAGTGGAAGCCACAAATGAGCTTCCGTATCCCAATATGGCGGCGTTTTACAACAACGAGGAACAGACCTTGTATGTAAAGCGTGATGTAGGAGACAGCGTTGCGGTCGCTCAGTGCGTAGCACAGGAACTTGGCCACGCACAGCTCTCTATCAACAGCGACAGTTACAGCAGAGCGGATATGGGCTTTCAGGCAGTATGTATCGGATATATGCTTTGCAAGAAGTACGGCGTCGATACACAGAATTTTGCTATCAACCGTATTCCTGAAAAGCTTGCCGGCAAAGAGCCGAAGGACATTCGCTATGAGCTTTCCAAGACGAGAAATGCAATGGCGGATATTCACTCCCGTGTTTCCGATGAGCTTTACAAGAAAAAGCAGGAACGAAGCAAAGATTACGAAAGATAAGGTGAGACTATGGCGAAGGAAGAAATGTACCATATCGCATTGGACGATTACGAACACGGCATTATAATCCGTTCTCTCAACGATGAGAAAACAGATTTGATGAACGAGGGTAAATCTACTGATGCGGTGGACGACCTTATCATCAAGGTCGGAACTGCCCCAAAGAAAAAGTTCAGAGTTATCGAAAAGGAACGCTCCTGTGAATCGAGATAACGAAAGGCAGTCTGCTATTATTCTTTCCGTCATCGGTATTATTCCGGTCGTATGGCTGGCACTTCTGATTGCACCCTCTGTAAAAGGAGGATTGCCGGAAATACTGCCAAGCCTATTAACAGCGTTCAACAACCCATTTCATATTGAGCTATGCGAGGACAGCCTAAAAACTGTCCTCGTTTTGCTTCTCTGCTATGCAATGGGTATTGGGATTTACTTCTCGACACAGAAGAATTACCGAAGGCGTGAAGAACACGGCTCTGCGAAATGGGGCAATGCAAGAGCCGTAAATAAAAAATACAGACAGTCTCCGGCTTCTGCAAACAAGCTGATGACGCAAAATGTCTGTATCGGACTCAATGCGAAGAAGCACCGAAGAAACTTAAATACCCTTGTGTGCGGCGGTTCGGGAGCCGGTAAGACAAGGTTTTACTGCAAGCCGAATCTTATGCAGTGCAACACATCATTTGTCATTCTTGACCCAAAGGGCGAAATTCTTCGAGATACCGGAAAGCTGCTTGAAAGCAAAGGCTATGAAGTCCGTGTTCTCGATTTGATTTCAATGGAGAAAAGCCATTGCTATAACCCGTTTGTCTATTTGCAGAATGATAACGATGTGCAAAAGCTCGTGACGAACCTTTTTAAGAGTACCACTCCGAAAGGCAGTCAGGCACAAGACCCTTTTTGGGATACCTCTGCTTCAATGCTTCTGCTTGCACTTGTATTCTATCTTCATTACGAAGCACCCGAAGATGAACAGAACTTTGCAATGGTAATGGAAATGCTCAGAGCCGGTGCGATTGAGGACGAGGAGGACACACGACCTTCTCCCCTTGATGAACTGTTTGCGGAATTGGAGATGTCAAATCCCGACCACATCGCTTTGAAGTATTACCGTTCCTATCATTCAGGTGCGGCGAAAACCTTAAAGTCCATACAGATAACCCTTGCGGCAAGACTGGAAAAGTTCAACCTTGAAAGTCTTGCTTCATTAACCACCACAGACGAGCTTGACCTCCCGTCACTCGGAGAGAAAAAGGTCGCTCTGTTTGCTTTGATACCGGACAACGATTCCAGCTTTAATTTCTTGGTATCTATCCTTTACACACAGCTTTTTCAGCAGTTGTTTTATGCTGCCGACCATATTCACGGCGGCTCACTTCCTGTTCCCGTTCATTTCCTAATGGACGAGTTTGCGAATGTGAGCCTGCCCGATGACTTTGACAAGATACTGTCGGTTATGCGTTCCCGTGGAGTGTCGGTAAGTATCATCTTGCAGAACTTGGCTCAGTTAAAAGCCTTGTTTGAAAAGCAATGGGAAAGCATTGTGGGCAACTGCGACGAGTTTTTATATCTCGGCGGCAACGAGCAAAGCACCCACAAATATGTGTCCGAGCTTCTCGGCAAGGAAACCATTGATACCAACACTTTCGGAAAGAGTACCGGGCGAAGCGGTAACTACTCCACCAATTATCAGATTAGCGGTCGAGAGCTTCTTACCCCTGATGAGGTTCGTATGCTTGATAACCAATATGCAATTCTGTTTATTCGTGGAGAACGCCCTGTTATGGACTTCAAGTATGACATCTTGAAGCACCCGAATGTGGCACTTACAACCGATGGAAAGGCTTCTGCATATAAGCACGGTGAAGTTACCATCAAGCACTCATCAATTTCCGTTCTTTCTATTGACCCGGAGGAACTTCCGGAGGAAAGCTATGGAGAAACCAATTACGAGCTTCTGTCCGATGAGGATTTTGAAGTAAATAAAAACTTATTTTAACGGAGGAAAACACAATGAACATTTTTAAGAAGAACAACGAAAAGAAAACTACTCAGAAGCTGCCTATGACCGGAAAGGTTCAGAAAGGCTTCCGTGCCTACTGCGCCGTAATCGCAGCAGCAACTCTTGTCTGCGGCATGAGCGTTACCGCTTTTGCCGCCAGCGACCCGATTACCGTAGTCAACAATCTGTCCGACTTCATCTTCGGACTTATCCGTGCCATCGGTCTTATCCTGCTTGGCTTCGGTATCGTTCAGGTCGGTCTCTCTTTGAAGTCTCACGACCCGTCTCAGAGAGCCAACGGTTTCCTGACCCTTGCGGGCGGTATCATCATTACCTTTGCAAAGGAAATCCTGACCCTTATTACCGGTTAAGAGAACACAGTTATCAAACGGGGCATACCTGGCATTTCAGGTATGCCCCTAATCTTAAAGGAGGTGCAAACAGATGAGTGATAACTGGGTAGTTCAGAACCTCGAAAATGCCCTTGAAACTTGGAACAGCAAGCTATCGGAAATATGGCAGTTGCTAACCACTTCGCCGCAGGAGTTCAAAGGCGGCAGTATTTGGTCGGTAATGGTGAATATCAACGGTGCAGTTCAGGCTATCGGTCTTGCCTTACTCGTTCTGTTTTTTGTTGTCGGTGTGGTTCGCACCTGCGGAAGTTTTACCGATGTAAAGAAACCGGAACACGCATTAAAGCTGTTTATCCGCTTTGCCATCGCCAAAGGTGTGATTACCTACGGGCTGGAGCTTATGCTTGCCCTGTTCAACATCGTACAAGGTACGATTTCAACCATTATGACATCTGCGGGATTTGGTACACCCAATCAAACAACCTTACCTGCTGAAATGGTAACAACCATTGAAAGCTGCGGATTTTTTGAGAGTATCCCATTGTGGGCGGTTACTCTTATCGGCGGACTGTTTATCACGGTCTTGTCGTTCATTATGATAATGACGGTGTACGGACGATTTTTCAAGCTGTATATGTACACGGCTCTCGCTCCGATACCGCTTTCCACTTTTGCCGGAGAACCGTCGCAGAATGTGGGTAAGAGCTTTATAAAGAGCTACTGTGCTGTTTTGCTTGAGGGAGCCGTAATTGTACTTGCTTGTATTATCTTCTCCCTATTTGCTTCTACGCCGCCGGTAGTGAACCCTGACGCAGCAGCCGTTACTCAGGTATGGGCATATATCGGCGAACTGGTATTCAATATGCTTGTGCTTGTCGGTGCGGTTAAGATGAGCGACCGAATTATCCGTGAAATGATGGGCTTATAACGGGAGGTTCTCTGATGAAGAAAAACAAGAATAATAACGATAGATGGCAGGGCTATACGCCTGCCGACTGCGACTGCAAATATTGTGTGTATTACGGAGGAAAGAAAAACGGCAATGTAATTTGCCTTGCGGACACCTGCGTCTGCTCTGATGAAATCCGTCACGCAAAACAAGCATATCGCAGAGAAAGGAGCTTTTGATGGAAGTCAAAATTAACCGAGAGATACGAAATTACACAGAGTCAATGTTTTTTGGACTGTCGCTCAGACAGTTCATTTTTTCTGTCCTCGCCTGTGCGGTAGCGGTAGGACTTTACTTCCTCCTAAAACCGTACCTCGGAACAGAAACCGTATCGTGGGTGTGCATTTTGGGAGCTGCCCCTTTTGCGGCTCTCGGCTTTGTGAAATACAACGGAATGACGGCTGAGAAATTTATATGGGTGTGGATAAAGTCCGAGTTCCTTATGCCGAAAAAGCTGGTCTTTCATTCCACCAACACCTATTACGAATTGATGAAACCGACAATCGAACAAAAACAGAAGGAGGCTTATAAGAACAATGATTAAAACCCTTACAAACCTGTTAAAGCAGGACAAAGAAAAGTTTGTAGTACCAAAGGGCGTACAGGATTGTATTCCCATTACCGCAATCTATGATGACGGTATTTTCCGTGTGGGCAAGGACAAGTATTCCAAGAGTTTTAAGTTCACGGATATTAACTTTGCCGTAGCAAGCCGTGAGGACAAGGAAGCAATGTTCCTTGAATACTCCGAGCTTCTCAACTCTCTTGACAGCGGAGCTACTACAAAGCTGACTATCAACAACAGACGGCTTAACCGTTTGGACTTTGAGAAAACCATTCTTATCCCCGAAACCGGCGATGAGCTTGATGTTTACCGAGAGGAATATAACAAAATGCTTCTCGACAAGGCGACCGGTGCAAATGCCATCGTTCAGGATAAGTATGTTACTATCTCTATCAACAAAAAGAGCGTGGAGGACGCAAGAACCTATTTTGCCCGTGTCGGCGCTGACCTGATTGCCCACTTTGCAAGACTCGGAAGTAAATGTGTGGAGCTTGAAACCGATGAGAGGTTGAGAATTGTCCACGATTTCTTCCGTGTCGGGGAGGAAACCGCCTACCACTTCAATATTAAGGAAACGAGAAAAAAGGGACACGATTTCAAAGATTATGTTTGCCCGGATACAATGGAATTTGAAAAGGACTACTTCAAAATGGGAAACCGTTACGGGAGAGTCCTTTTTCTTCGTGAGTACGCTTCCTATATCAAGGACAGTATGGTAGCCGAGCTTACCGACCTGAACCGCAACCTGATGATGTCTATTGACATTGTACCCGTTCCGACCGATGAAGCGGTGCGAGAAGCAGAGAGCAGACTGCTTGGGGTTGAGACGAATATAACCAACTGGCAGAGAAAGCAGAATCAGAACAATAACTTTTCCGCTACCGTTCCGTATGATATGGAACAGCAGAAAAAGGAAATGAAGGAGTTCCTTGATGACCTTACCACTCGTGATCAGCGAATGATGTTCGCTGTACTCACTATGGTTCATACTGCGGACTCCAAAGAACAGCTTGATAACGACACCGAAGCTCTGCTTACGACTGCAAGAAAGCATTTGTGCCAGTTTGCGGTTCTCAAGTATCAGCAGATGGACGGACTGAATACGGCTATGCCCTTTGGAACACGCAAGATTGACGCATTCAGAACCCTTACCACAGAAAGCCTTGCTGTCTTTATTCCCTTCAGGGTTCAGGACATTTACCACGAAAACGGCATTTACTACGGTCAGAATGTTATCAGCAAAAATATGATTATCGCCGACCGCAGGCAGCTACTCAACGGTAATTCCTTTATCCTCGGCGTATCCGGCGGCGGTAAATCCTTTGCGGCAAAGGGAGAGATTGAAAACATCATTCTTTCCTCCAACGCAGATGTTATTATCATCGACCCGGAGCGAGAGTATTCTCAGCTTGTAAAGGCTCTCGGCGGCGAAATCATCAATATTTCCGCTACTTCACCGAGCCATATCAATGCAATGGATATGAACAAGGAATACGGCGACGGAGCAAACCCGGTAATCCTGAAATCCGAGTTCATTATGTCCCTTTGCGAACAGCTTATCGGCGGCACAAACCTCGGAGCAAAGCAGAAATCTATCATTGACCGTTGTACGGCGAGCGTTTACCGAGACTATCAGCAGAGAGGATATACCGGTACTGTTCCTACCTTGCAGGATTTCCGTGCGGAGCTTCTGAAACAGGACGAGCCGGAAGCAAAGGAAATCGCCCTTGCTATTGAGCTGTTTACACACGGCTCTTTGAATACCTTCGCAAAGCCGACCAATGTTGATACGGATAACCGACTTATATGTTATGACATTCTTGACCTCGGCAAACAGCTTATGCCTATCGGTATGCTTGTCGTCCTCGACTCTATCCTGAACCGTATTACACAGAACCGTGCAAAAGGTAAGCAGACTTTCATCTTCATTGATGAAATCTACCTCCTGTTCCAGCACGAATACTCCGCAAACTTCCTGTTTACTCTTTGGAAGCGTGTAAGAAAGTACGGTGCTTATGCCACCGGCATTACGCAGAATGTGGACGACCTTTTACAGAGCCATACGGCAAGAACTATGCTTGCAAACAGCGAGTTTTTGATTATGCTCAATCAGGCGTCAACCGACAGAATTGAGCTTGCCAAGCTCCTTAACATTTCCGACCTCCAGCTTTCATATATCACGAATGTTGACGCAGGACACGGACTGATTAAGGTCGGCAGTTCGCTTGTGCCGTTTGCAAATAAGTTCCCGAAGAATACGAAGCTGTATAAGCTGATGACAACCAAACCGGGCGAGGGTGCATAACCCTTGCCCTATTCTGTAAATGAGAAAGGAAACACCTATGAAAAACAAAATCTATATTGCCATAATCTGTGCTTTCAGCATTGTATTTGCCGTCAGCTCAGGTTTTCTCATCAAGCACTATTGCGACTCTGCAAAGCAGGCTGAGATGTACGACAATCTGATTGAGGTTGTGGAGACCGAGCCTGAAGAAACCAAAGAGCCGATGAACTACTCCGAAGAAAAAACCTTTATCCCGGAGTATCAGGAGCTTTATCTGCAAAACAACGATATGGTCGGCTGGATTAAGGTTGAGGACACAAAAATCAATTATCCCGTTATGCAGTCAAAGGACAATCCGAACTTCTACCTGAAACACGGATTTGATAAGGCATACACCGACTACGGCTGTCCTTATGTTCAGGAAAACTGCGATATGGAGCTTCCAAGCGACAATATCATCATCTACGGTCATCATATGAACGACGGCTCTATGTTCGCCGGTCTTATGAAATTTAAGGACAAGAGCTTTTGGGAAAAGCACAAAACAATATCCTTTGATACGCTGACCGACAGACAGACCTATGAAGTGATTGCCGTGTTCAAAACCGTGGTTTATACGGACAGTCCCGATAGCTTCAAATACTATCAGTTCGTTAATGCGGAGACCGCCGAGGATTTCACTGCCTATGTAGAGAAGTGCAAGGAACTGTCGCTTTACGATATCGGCGTAACCGCCGAATACGGCGACAAGATCCTGACCCTTTCCACCTGTGAGTATTCCCGGACAAACGGCAGACTTGTTGTAGTGGCGAAGCTCATTAACGAATAACACAACAGGTGGTTCAGCCTGCATAGGAAGGAGGGATTGTATGGCTGATATTAAAACGAAGGACAATGCAAAAGGTACGATACGAACCATAGATAAGGCTGCCGTTGCAACCCAACGAATGAAGCAGGCGTATATCGCAACAAAAGAAAAGGCAGAGCGGTCGGTAAATGCCAACAGCAGTTCAGCCGAGGAATACGCTTCCGATAAGCTGGAAAGCGGTATTGACGAGGTGGTTCACGATGGTGCTTATGTGTTTGACAAGGTGGGACGAAAAGGACTTGAAACCACAAAAGAGAATATCCGCACCGCAAAGGACGGTATTCAGCGTTTCAAGCAGCAGCGAGCCGAGCAGTCTTTACGAAAACAGGCTTCGCATAACACAAGCTCTGCGATTAAGACTGTTGACAAGGCGGAAAAGACCATAAAGCAGTCTGCCACTTCCTCCGGAAAGAAAACCATTAAGTTTGCCGGAAAAGAAGCAACAAAAACCGCACAGAAATCAGTTAAGACGGCTGAACAGACTGCAAAGACGGCGATAAAGACAAGCCAGCAAGCGGCGAAAGCGGCACAGAAAACAACTCAGGCGACGGTTAAGGCTTCGCAGAAAGCGGTACAGGCGGCAAAAGCCACAGCCAAAGCAACAGCCGCTACGATTAAAGCCGCAGCCAAAGCCACCGTTGCCGCAGTAAAAGCAATCATAGCGGCGGTAAAAGGTCTTGTTGCCGCTATCGCTGCCGGCGGCTGGGTTGCGGTGGTAGTTATTATTGTTCTATGCCTTGTAGCTCTGATTGCGGGTTCTGTGTTCGGTATCTTCTTTTCAGGAGAAGATTCCGGCACGGGAATGTCAATGCAGACAGTCGTTCAGGAAATCAATCAGGAATATGATGACCGACTGGAACAGGAAAAGAATTCCGTAAGCTATGATGTGCTTGAAATGAGCGGAAGCCGAGCTGTGTGGAAAGAGGTTCTTGCGGTCTATTCTGTTAAAGTGAATACCGACCCCGACAATCCGATGGAGGTTGCTACGGTTGATGAAACCAAGAAGCGGCTACTGTCGGATATTTTTTGGGAAATGAACGATATTTCTTCCCGAACGGAATCAAAAACCCATACCGAAATCGAGGAAAGCGACGACGGACACGGCAACATCGTACAGACTGAAACCACAGTAACCGAAACATTCCTGTATATCACGGTATCGCACAAGACCGTTGATGAAATGGCGGCTATGTACGGCTTTACTCAGGAGCAGAAAGATTATCTTGCTGAGCTACTAAAGGACGAAAACAATCAGCTATGGTCGCAGGTGCTTTACGGTATCGGATACAGCGACGACCAAATCGTTACGGTTGCTCTGTCTCAGGTTGGTAATGTAGGCGGTCAGCCTTACTGGTCTTGGTACGGATTTGACTCCCGTGTAGAATGGTGTGCCTGCTTCGTTTCTTGGTGTGCCAACGAGTGCGGATATATCGACGCCGGTATTATTCCGAAGTATGCCGGCTGTGTAAACGGCGTTCAATGGTTCAGAGACCGAGGACAATGGGCAGACGGTTCGTATGAACCTTCGCCCGGTACAATCATCTTCTTTGACTGGGAGGGCGACGGTGTGACAGACCACACCGGAATCGTACAGAAATGCGAAAACGGTACAGTCTATACCGTCGAGGGCAACTCAGGCGACACTTGCAGAACCAAAACATATCCTGTTGGAAGCTCAGTTATCTACGGATACGGTATTCCGGCATATTAAAAAAAGATGGCTGCTCGTTTGAGTAGCCATCAAGTACATTATTCAAAATCAGTTATTTCTCTATCTTTCAGATAGACATTGTGCGTGTGATAAGTAAAACACATCAACAAATCGCTGTCTCTATTATCTTTTGCTTTGAACATAGAAAAGTCGTCGGACAGGATAAAAATAAGTCCCAGCAGTTTCTTTATATATCCATTATATGAAGCATAGTTCATATAGAGAGATGCGGTATATCCGTCATCGTCCTCTATCAAATCTGCGTCAATTTCATAGGTTTCTGATAACTCACGGACTGCCCAAATAAATTTATCTTTATTAGCTATACGCCTTTCATTGGGGATAAACGCCTACCTTGCCGACATCAACAGACAGGCACAGGAACGCTTTGAAAGGCT
>OHHQ01000160.1_pt1 | contig 46631 bp, 33 predicted proteins | sample 1568051 | NCBI WGS metagenome assembly OHHQ01 (sample SAMEA3879567, study PRJEB24766) | human gut metagenome | biome: human-associated habitat; feature: feces | place: USA | collected 1985/1987
TGGGCAATGGGTGATGTAAAAGGCGGATTGCAGTTTACTTATATTTCGCTGGATGATTACCGGATTATCCGGGATGACCTTTTCGGCAACAAAGAACGCACGGCCGACGACCGCAATCCGGTGGCATACTCGGTATTTATAGACCCGCCTCTCTCACACGTCGGACTGACTGAGGAAGAAGCCATCAAACGGGGATATTCCTTCAAGGTGTCACGCCTTCCGGCCTCCGCACTGCCGCGTGCACGCACGCTGCAACAGACTGACGGCATACTGAAAGCCATCGTCGACAGCCATTCGGGACGTATTATGGGTTGTACACTGTTCTGTGCCGAATCTTCCGAAGTCATCAATGTGGTAAACATGGCAATGAAGACAGGACAGCATTATACTTTCCTTCGCGATTTCATCTTTACCCATCCGAGTATGGGCGAGGGACTGAACGATTTGTTTTCAATAGATTAGTTTAAAACCTCTGTTTTACACGATTCAGGACAACCTTTTCATTTGGAGAGGGGAGAAATATCCGATTTCTTCCCTCTCTTTTTTGCAGTTACCGGAATATCCTCTATCTTTGCGACCTAATTTCATACTTATACCCATGAGAATATCTAAGTAAGACAACACTTCCGGTAAACATCACTTTTCTCAATATGCTTCTTTTCATTCACTGTTAAGCATCACGAATCCGTGTTGTTCAGCCTCTATTGTGTTTGTCTGTCCCCTCCCTGCTTCCCACAAAATCAACAGCAAGTATTTACTTTCAAAACAATAGACCGCCATGTGTATTCAAGTACAACAAATCACCTATATCCATCCAGACAAAGAAGTTCTCTTCCGGAATCTCAGTTTCACCGTCGGCAAAGGCCGGCAATTGGCCCTGATCGGCAACAATGGGTGCGGCAAATCGACATTGCTGCAAATCATGGCCGGAAAATTACAACCGTCTTCGGGGAACGTGCTCCGCCCCGACGACCTCTATTATGTGCCTCAACACTTCGGGCAATATGATGAAATGAGCATTGCCCAAGCCCTCGGAATAGACCGGAAGCAGAAAGCACTTCATGAAATTTTGAACGGAAATGCCTCCATCGATCATTTCAACATCCTCGATGACGACTGGAATATCGAAGAAAAAGCCTTAGCCGCCCTCAACGGCTGGGGACTCGGAAACAGATCCCTTTCCGAATCCATGCACACACTGAGCGGTGGAGAAAAGACGCGGGTCTTCCTGGCTGGTCTGGAACTGCAAACGCCTTCCGCCGTATTGATGGACGAACCGACCAATCACCTTGACAACCAAGGACGCAACCGACTGTACGAATGGGTAAAGAAATGCCGTTCCACCCTGATCGTTGTCAGTCACGACCGCACTCTGCTCAACAGGCTTCCCGAAACCTGTGAACTGAGCCGGAACGCACTTGTGTGTTACGGAGGCAATTACGAATTCTACAAGCAGCAGAAAGAACTGCAACAGAATGCCCTGCAACAACAACTGGACGAGAAAGAAAAAGAACTCCGCCAAATACGGAAACTGGCACGCGAAGTAGCCGAACGAAAAGAAAAGCAGAATATACGGAGCGAAAAAGCAGTGCCTAAAAAAGGCATCTCCCGCATGGCGGTTCACACCCTGAAGGACCGGGCAGAAAAAAGTACCACCAAACTGGCGGATATCCATCAGAATAAGTCAGAGAAACTGACCAGCGAACGTAGCCTGATACGCAACAGGCTGGCCGAAAATACTTTGCTTAAAACCGACTTCCATGCTTCCGCCTTACATACGGGAAAAACATTGCTGACTGCCCATAAAATAAACTTTTCTTATGGAAATTCGCCTTTATGGGAGGTTCCACTCTGCTTTCAACTGAAGAGTGGCAACCGGATACGAATCGAAGGAGACAATGGAAGCGGCAAAACGACTTTATTGAAATTGGTTACGGGTGACCTATTGCCAACATCGGGTACACTGGAACGCGCCGGGTTCAGTTATGTCTATCTGAATCAGGAATATTCCATCATCTGCAACCAGCTGACGGTGCTTCAACAAGCAGAATCATTCAATGTACGTGCCCTGCCGGAGCACGAAATAAAAATCAGGTTGAATCGATTTCTCTTCCCGGCAACGAGCTGGGATCAACCTTGCATCCAACTCAGTGGAGGCGAAAAAATGCGACTCGCTTTCTGCTGCCTGATGATCAGCAACCAGACTCCGGACCTGTTTATCTTGGATGAGCCGACCAATAACCTCGACATCCAAAGCATCGAGATTATCACCTCCATGATCCGTGCGTACAGGGGCACGATCTTGCTGATCTCGCACGACGCATATTTTATCCGGGAATTGGGTATCCACCAAATAATAACTACCTTCGCGGGTAGGTTAAAGACGAATTTATGAAGACGTTACTTGACGTGCATACCCATACGGTAGCCAGTGGGCATGCCTTTAGCACCCTGCAGGAAATGGCAATGGCCGCCTCCGAGAAAGGATTGAAGTTACTAGGTATAACAGAGCATGCCCCCGGCATACCGGGGACATGCTCCCCGATTTACTTCCGCAACCTACATGTGGTTCCCCGCCGGATATACGGTGTCGAGTTATTGCTCGGGGCGGAATTGAACATTATCGACTATAAGGGTACGATCGATCTGGGCGAGGAGTACTTCCCGATGCTGGATATCCGGATAGCGGGCATCCACTCGCTTTGCTACAAACCGGGAACGGTCGAGCAGAATACGGAGGCGATGATCGGGGCGATCCGCAACCCGTACGTCCACATCATCAGCCACCCGGGAGACGGCACGGCCGAGGTGGATTTCGAGCCTATCGTATTAGCGTCCAAAGAGCATCATACGTTGCTGGAGATCAACAACAGCTCTCTCAACCCAGTCCGCAAGAAACTCACCGCCAGAGAGAATAATCTCACGATCTTACGCCTTTGCAAGAAATACGAGGTTCCCGTGATTCTAGGTAGCGACGCACATATCTCTTTCGATATAGCCCGGTACGATCATATCTACGACTTATTGCAAGAGACGGGATTCCCGGAGGAGTTGATATTGAACGACAAGGTAGAGGCGTTCAAGAAGTTCATAGGAAGGTAAGCGGTACCTTACATCCGGGCAGATACATTCCTGTATCCGGGCGGATACACGTACGTACCCGCCCGGATGTCTCGTCACTTACAATGTTCCTTTATTAATTTGTCCACGACAGGATCGCCCAGCTCCTTCGCCTTGTCGAAAGCCTCGCACGCCTCCGCCTTCTTGCCCTGACGGATGTGGCAGATGCCTCGCAGACGGTAGCAAGAGGCGAAATCCGGAGCGATCCGCAAGGCATTCTCCAAGCTCTTCAACGCCTGATCATAGTTCTCCATACGGATATATACGGACGCTTCCTCCGCCGGATAAGTCGGGTCGCCCGGATTCAAGCGGATAGCGGCTTGGATATCGGCCAAGGCACCGGGGAAATCGTTCATGCGAAACTTCGCTTGCTCGCGGTAATAGAAGAAGCGGTCGCCGACCTGTCCTTTCAAGATATCGTAGTATAAATCATAATCCTCCACGGCCTCCTTGTATTGCATCAGTTTCAAGCGGAGATCCACCCGTTCCAAGATATAAGGAGCGGCCTCGTTCGTAGGCGGGTTCCCGCATTTTGCGATGGCGCTATCCAGCAAGGCGATGATATCCCCAAAGTTAGCGCCCCGGATATTCGCCTTCGCCTTCGCCGCCCAATACCAAGAGGTGGAGGAAGCCATATCGCTATCGTTCACCTTCATATAATCATCGAACGCCTGCTCGAAATCTCCTTTATAAAAATGGATGTCCCCTTCCAATTGGCGATAGACCGGCAAGTCCTCCTCCCCGATCGCTTTTTGTATCGCCTCGGTAGCGGCATCGACGGTCCACTGCTCCTTATTCAAGGTCGTATCCGCAGCGGCCACACCGTAGATCAGCTTGGCTCGGTTGAACCAGATATCCCCTTTCCGCTCGCTGAAGCGGGAAGCCGTGTTTATATCTTCCAACGCCTTATCCAGATAAGCCACCTGCCCGTCCTCCGTAGGAGCCAGATCCGCACGGTGGTAAGCGTAATGATCGGCACGGTTCAAATACCCGTCGGGAGAATCCGGAAAAGTGGCGATGAAATCATCCAAGGTAGCCAGATACGTCTTCGGGTCTTGCGAGCTTGCCATCAGGTATAAGGAGACCTGCGCTTGGCTCACGTCCGCCGGCCACGCCTTCCGGATACCAATCCGGCTATAGGTAGAATTAAAGGCGTCCGCCGACTGAATCGTCAAGCTATTCGCGTATCCCGCCGAGACCGCATAGGAATCTTCCTTCTTCCCCGAAGCGTCTTCCTGCGCCAAGCCGAACACCTCGCCGTCCGCCGTCAATACAGGAGCGTTTACCTGCCCGCTCTCCAGCGCCATCGACAATTTATAATAGCTGAACGGCTCCTTCAACTTACTGACCTCCGAGACCGGTCCTTCCCCGAACTTCGTGATCTTACCGGTCGAGTAAGGCATCAGATAAGCGGTAGCTCCTTGCGAGATCGGCTCACGGGCGATCGGCAAGAACACGGCTTTCTTCGGCACCTCTACCTTGAACTTGATCACGTCATATAATTCATCAGCCCCCAAGATGCGGCTTACCGGATATTCTTTTCCGTCAGCGTCGGTCACGGTCGCCCTCGCCGCGTCCTTAAACAAGGAATAGCCGGACAACGCCTCACCGGTCTCGGTTATGAAAAATCCCGTACCGGACGCTTTCTTCTGGTTATCTTTTCCATAAGTAGTGACGGTAACCACCGCCTTTCGTTGCTTATCCATCCATTTGGGCGCTTTCTTTTGCGCCGCCCCCCAAAATACTTGGCAACAAATCGTAATCAACAGAACAATTCTTCTCATTTCGTTTTCATGTTATCAGAATATACGTCGCAAATGTAAATATTTATACCGGATAGGCGAACAAAATCAGGTATTAATAGACATAATAAAAAAGCTATATCAGACAAAAGAGGGATCCATTTGCCTTATACAAAATAGTCCCTCTTTTCCAAACATGACGATTATAAAATTTATGAGCAGAGTCATGGCTCAAGGCCCATAATTAAGGATTGTTATGCTAATCTTTCATGGCATGCTTGGCAATTCCCAACCAGAACGGTAGTTATGTTTAATCAGCTCCTCCGCAAATGCCTTAGCATTCAAAGGATCTGTCATCTTCTTATTGAATGTCGGATGTCCTTCCTTGATAGTAAAACCATCTCGCATTACAATCTTCAGTGTCTCGTTATCCTTGATATTTGTAAAACGCATATTCGGGCCATCCCATAACAATTCTTTATTCAAAGCCTGCAAACGAACTGCTAAAACCCCCATCACCACCATCTCGTTAAATGGACCAGCCTCAGAAAAATCAGACTTAGACTTCACGCGAGAAGCTGAACTTTCCTTACAGGCTCGTATCCAATCCTGTACATGGATCGCATTAGAATCCTTTGCTACTTCATTCACACGACGCTCTATCTTAGGAACATTTGGAACACGACCAGACAGTAGCCACGGCTCCATTCCATAACAACTACATATTAATGTATCCTTGGTTCCATGGAATATCACTAAACCACCTCCTTTTCCCATAAGTTCCTTACCTTCCGGAAAACCTTTAGGACGTTTGGGCATCATACCTCCATCATACCAATGAACCTCAACCTCAGGCATCGGAACTTTGGGCATATTATCTCGGGCAGGGAATGTAAGGCAAACATGCTGTGCCTGAGGAGCACAATCCTGCAATAATAATGTAGAAGAGGCTTCCGCCTTAATAGGATATCCCAACTTCAAGGCCTTAAACACAGGATGCATGATATGGCATGCCATATCCCCTAACGCACCTGTTCCATAAGCCCACCATCCACGCCAATTCCAAGGATGATAAACATTATTGAACGGACGTTCCGCAGCTGGACCTGTAAATAGATCCCAATTCAACGTAGATGGTATTTTATCAGCCTTTTCAGGGGTCATTAATCCCTGAGGCCAAATCGGACGATTTGTCGCACATTCCACTTTACGCACTTCACCAATCTCGCCATTCTGTATCCATTCACAAATCAAATTGACACCCTCACCAGAAGCTCCCTGATTTCCCATTTGAGAAGCAATTTGATATTTATCCGCCAACTTTGTCAACAATCTAGATTCATATACCGTATGTGTCAATGGCTTTTGTGTATAAACATGTTTACCTAACGTGATCGCATCTGCCGTTATGATCGCATGTGTATGATCTGCTGTGGCTATAGTAACGGCATCTATACTCTTCCCCAACTCATCATACATCTTCCGATAATCCCAATATTTCTTAGCCTGCGGATATTTCTCAAAAGTGCCTTTCGCATATTTCCAATCCACGTCACAAAGAGCCACGATGTTCTCAGTCTCACAACCACTCAAATCAGCCTTACCTTTTCCACCGATACCAATACCCGCAATATTCAGTTTATCACTAGGCGATTTATGACCATGGCTACGCCCCAATACCGAATTTGGAACAATCAAAAAAGAAGAAGCCGCCATCATTGAGGTCTTCAAGAAATTTCGTCTTTCCATTTCAATTTAATTTAAAGTTACTATTTTTGTTTTTAGATTTCTCATAATCTAAAATATCCTTCAACTCATCCACTATCTTAGGATAATCCTTCGCTAAATTTCTCTTTTCACCGATATCTTCACTTAAATGATATAGCTGGATATCTTTACTATTGCCAAGCTCTGTATTCGTCAACGCATTATAAGCTCGTCCATTATTAGGGGCTATGTACTTCCACTCTCCGTTTGAAACAGATAATGAGCTAGCAGACTCAACCACATATTCCCTCCCTTTTCTATCTTGACCTAAAAACGCATTCAAATAGTCCTCGCTATCAGGGGCCTCATTATTCCCCAATTGATAACCCAACAATTTTGCCATAGAAGCATATAGATCAATATGGGAGACCAATGCCTCTGAAATTCCAGATTTAACATGTGTAGGCCAACTAACAATCAGAGGAATTCGAGTTCCTGCTTCAAAAATACTATACTTTCCTCCTCGAAAGACACCCCAAGGTGTATGATCTCCCAATAATTCTACCGCACGATCCGCATATCCATCATCTACAACAGGTCCATTGTCACTAGTTAATATGATCAAAGTATTATCGGTTATTCCTTCTTTATCTAACGCATTCAATATCTGACCAACAACCCAATCAAATTGCAATAAAGAGTCACCACGAGGTCCCATACCACTTTTCCCGGCAAAACGAGGGTGAGGACAACGAGGGACATGCACATCATTAGTTCCTACATACAAAAAAAATGGATTTTTTTTCTGGCCTTCTATAAATTGAACGGCTTTCCCAGCAATAGAATCTGCAATATATTCGTCCACCCATAAAGCTTGTTTTCCACCTTTCATATAACCAATACGCGAGATACCATTCACGATTGCCATATCATGTCCATGATTAGGACTTGGTTTCAATTTTGTCAGTAACTCAGGATGGTTCCTGCCCAAAGGTTCACCGACAAAAGGTTTATCATAACTCACTGCGATTGGGTCATTCGGATCTAAGTTCACAACTCTCTGATTCTCGACAAATACACATGGGACCCGATCACCTGTGGCAGCCATCAAATAAGAATAATCAAAACCTATATCCACAGGTCCAGGTGTTATAAAACCATTCCAATCTTGAGTACCTGTTTTATCTCCTAAACCAAGATGCCATTTACCGATCGCCCCGGTTTTATATCCAAAGCTTTTAAACAAATCCGCAACCGTAGATTGCTCTGGACGAATTATCATACCTGCATCACCTGTAGCGATACCAGTATCATTCCTCCTCCAAGCATAATGCCCCGTAAACAATGAGTACCTCGAAGGAGTACTCGTTGCAGCTACCGCATGCGCATCTGTAAAACGAATTCCTCTATTAGCCAACCGATCAACATTGGGTGTACTAATTGCTTTCGCCCCATAACAACTCAAATCCCCATAGCCAATATCATCAGCCACCAAAAATATGACATTAGGTCGCTGGCCAACCATTGCCCCTTCTGTTCTATTTGTTGAGCAAGATTGCAACACTATTACCCCAACTCCTAAAATCAAAACTATTCTCATAATATTTTATCTTAATTAGATAACTCCAATTTATTCATCCACCATTGCAAAAAATCCTCATCCGAAATCCCTACAGGCAAGCCTCTATTTTTCATCCATCGCTCGAAATCTTTATTCATCAAACGTTTAGCATATTCTATCTCTTGTTCGTTCTCCGGATAAGTAGCTGTATCATATTTTGATAACCAATCATCCAAAATCTTACTCATTTGCTCCTTACGCTCCTTATATAATGGATCACTCGCCAAATTCACCAATTCAAAAGGATCTGCTTTTATATCATATAGCTCTTCAACAGGACGAGTATCCGCCATAAAAGCATCCTGCACCTTTGTTAATTCTCCCCTTTTATGCATCAGTTGCATTAAAGTTAAAACAGGATAATTAAATTTTTTATAAGCGTTAGGCTGTGTATAAGGTAATTCCGGATAAAGATTCCGAATATATCTGTACCGCTCTGAACGCATGCTCCGGATTCGATCTACCGTCTCATCTCGCCGATCACGCATAGAAAAGATATATTCTCTTTTCTTTACTGATCGACCAATAAAAGGACGACCATGCATATAAGGAGGAATAGCTATCCCTCCGATCCTCAAAGCTTGAGCACTTAAATCAATATTACTTACTAAATCATCACATACAGTATTCGACATAAATTTATTAGGCCAACGAATAATTAGAGGAGTGTGTGTCCCTTCATCGTACATGAATTGCTTAGAACGGACATGAGGTTGCCCTTGATCCCCAAAAAAGAATATAACCGTATTATCCAACAGCCCTTCCTTTTCCAATCGATCTAATATTTCTCCAACCTGATAATCTACCGCTTGTACAGTCTCCAAATACAAAGCCCAGTCCTTTCTTGTAATCGGATGATCTGGATAAAATGGAGGTATTACGACCTTTTCTGGATTTACCGGATGTTCCTTATCATGTATAAATGGTCTATGTGGATAAGAAATCTGTATTTGAGCAAAGAAAGGTTGTCCTTTTTTCCTACCTGACCAATCAGGCCCATCATAAAGAGAATCAACAGAATGAATAAAGTTATAATCAGTCTTGCCAAAACGATTACGGTCATTAGCACTACCATTACTTACATAGTATCCTATCTCCCGAAAATATTCCGTAATAGGTTTTATCGAATCAGGTAGATCTGATTTAAATTGAGTTCGATGTTGATGGCAATTGATACTAATTGGATACATTCCTGTAATCATTGCTGATCGACTTACGGAAGATACAGCTGCAACAGTAAACAAGTTTGTATAACGGACCCCTTCCGAAGCTAAACGATCAATATTAGGCGTGTAAACCTCAGAGGTTCCATAACATCCTAAATCTGGGCCTAAATCATCTGCCATTATCCATAAAATATTCAATAGAGAAGGCTCTTCCTGCCTTGAACAACCAACAACCATAAATGTCGATGACAACAATATTGAAGAGCTCACTATTTTATTTACAAATGGTATCATAATTTCCCTTTATTTTAAGCCAAATCTAAACGTGGTTGATTCCGTCCGCACTTGTTCCATTAAAAGAGACAACTCTTTAACTTTCCCAGTATTCTCTGATGACAAATCATGATCCTCATGTATATCCTCCACAATATTATACAGCTCTAGCCAAGGACCTTCTGGGCTAGAAATACCCTGACGTATCAATTTCCAATCACCTTGACGTATAGCTTGTCGACCGCCCTGCTCATGAAACTCCCAATATAAATAATCATGTTTTTTTTGTTTCCCTTCAGAAAAGAGAGTCGGTAAGAAAGAGATACCATCACTTTGTACAGGTAAAGTTACTCCTATTAGTTCTGCAAATGTAGGCATTACATCCCAAAAAGCAGAAATATGATCACTTTTGGAGTTTTCCCGTATTCTACCTGGAGCCCAAGCAATCATTGGCATTCTTATACCACCTTCGTATAAATCCCGTTTTATACCTTTAAAAGGACCACTACTTTTAAAGAATTTAGGATCTGCCCCACCCTCTTTATGAGGACCATTGTCACTTGTGAAAATTACGATCGTATTCTTATCTAGGCCTTGGACCTCCAACTCCTTCATAACATCACCGACATACTTATCCAGACGTGATACCATTGCCGCAAAAGAAGCATGAGGTTTTTCTGATGGATAATAATCCGTTGACTGATTAAAAGGAGTCTCTTCAAACCGATCCTCATACAATTGATAAATTGAATCATGTGGCAAATTAATCTCCGCATGAGGTAATGTATAGGTAAGCATTGCAAAAAAAGGTTTGTCTTTATGCTCTCTAATAAATTGAAGAGCCTGCTCATGTATCAAGTCATGCGAATAAGTCTGACGCCCATAATTCTCATTCTCCGGGAAATTTATTTTTTGTCGGTTATGCCATAAGTGGTCGGGATAATAACTATGCGCTAAACGCTGGCAATTATATCCAAAGAACTCATCAAATCCCATTACGTTTGGTTCAGAAGAAGATCCAGGATATCCCAACCCCCATTTACCGAAAACCCCCGTCGCATAACCACAGCTTTTAAACATCTTTCCTAATGTATAAGTATCATAAGCCATAGGCATTTGCCCCTCTGGTTTTATTTCCTGATTACCACGAACTTGTGTATGTCCTGTGTGTAATCCAGTCATTAAAGATGCACGAGAAGGAGCACTGACAGTACATCCTGCATAATGTTGAGTAAAAAGCATCCCTTGAGATGCCATCAAATCAATATTAGGTGTTTTGATTAATTTTTGTCCATAGCATCCAACATCTCCATATCCCAAATCATCAGCTAAGATATAGATCACATTAAGGGGCTTTGACTCTTTTTTACACCCACCTAAAAACGCTAATAAAACACTTGACAAGCAAGTAAATTGCAGTACTTTCATATTAATATACATTAAAGGATAATTTCTTTTCTACCAAATCATCAGACTTAAATGTCACGCTTCCCACTCCTTCTTTATCGGTTGCTTGTATCAATAAGACACACTTTCCTCTAAAAGCTTTACAGGACGCTTTTTTATAGCAAACATGATCAATAGGATCACCATTGTCAACACCTAAGATTCGTATAGGTCCTTTCAAATCAAAACTAATTAAATTTGAAGCATACGGACAAAGTACATCATACCGATCAACAACGTCAACTTCCACTCTTATTACATCATTCGAACATACTCGCAATTTTTGTTTATCAAAAGAGCATGATATTTTATAAGGTTTATCTGCTGTCCGTTGAACATCATATACTTTTTCTTCTCCTTCCTTATACCCTATAGCTTTCAATTTTCCGGATTGATAAGGAATATTCCAAACGAGCTGCTCACCATCATATTTTTTAGTACCAAGATCTTTGTTATTTAAAAAGAGTTTCACTGAGTCACAATTCGTATAAATTACTATAGGAATAGTTTTCCCATTTTTATCTCTATGAGTCCAATGAGGCAAAATATGTACCATGGGAGAACTAGTCCACATACTTTTATATAAATAATATGCATCTTTGGGAATCCCCGCAATATCAATAACACCAAAATTACCACAACGCTGAGGCCATTCAGCCTCACCTAAATAATCAAAACTACCCCAGCGAAACTCTCCCATCAACCAAGGGAAAGAACAAGTACGCTGCCAAGAAAATCGGGCGCTAATTCTAACTGAAGCATTATCATAAGAAGATTGATAATAAGGATACATATCCTCTTCTGGAAAACATTCTACTTCGCTTAAATCAGATATAGGGAAAATTCTTTTTTGGTATACTTCCCAGGTGACCTTATTATTTTTTTCCCATGGAGCTGGGAAATCTCTTATTCTCCATTGTGTTTTAGATCTATATACCCCTCGTGTCTGATAAGAATGAGGAACTTCAGTTGCTATCACACATCTATCGGGAAATTGTTGTCGAAAACGTTCGAACTCACCAACGTCCTCTCCATTACCATTAAAGCCCACAACATCCAAATATTTAAAATTCTTATCATAATCCACATCCATTCCCCTGGTAGGATCTGTACCTCCTTGAGTAACAGGTCTATCCGGATCTAACAAATGGAATAAATCTACTAGCTTTTTCTGTGTCCCAGAAGTAGATTTCAGAACTTCATTACCAATGCTCCACATAAATATTGAAGGATGGTTTCTATCCCGTTTTATAAAAGCTGTCATATCGTCTTGCCAACAATCATTAAAATACAATCCATAATCATGTTCAGCCTTAGTTCTCTCCCAGCCATCAAGCCCCTCATTTAAAACCAAAAAGCCCAATGTATCACATAATGTATAAAATTCAGGAGAAAATGGATTATGGGCTGTACGAATAGCATTACATCCCATATCTTTTAATAGACATAGACGATAATATAACACATCAAATGGAACTGCCGCTCCAACAGCACCTGCAGTATGATGGTCACAAACTCCTTTGATCCGCAAAGTATTGCCATTCAATATAAAGCCTGAATCTGGAGAGAAATTCAATGATCTAAAACCTACAATCTGAGTATATTCATCAAATATTTGGTTCTCTTTCACTAATCGACAAGATAAAGTATAAACTTCTGGCGCATCGGGAGACCACAAACTTGGATTATTAACATGACCATCAATATGACAACTCGAACTATCACTTAGTAAGATTTCTTTTTCTTTCTGATCTATTATTTGCCCTTTTCTATCCCTAAGCTCAGTACATACTAATAAATCTCCTTTTTCCTTTGATAATATTTCTATATCTACTGTATAATCTGCTCCAGAAGACTTTACATTCTTACTTCTAAACCATACTCCTGAATAAGGGATATAAGTATTCCCAGAAATTAATAAATATACATTTCTATAAATACCACTCCCAGTATACCAACGAGCAGATAAAGCCCTACTGTGATCCACCCTAACAAGAATAACATTTTTTCCCTTCTCGATAAAAGGCTTTATATCATATACGAAACCAATATAACCATTAATATGCTTTCCTAAGTTATGCCCATTAATCCAAACCTCACTATTCATATAAATTCCATCAAATTGTATACGAATACTTTTATCATTCCAATCATCTTGACAAACAAATTCCTTATAATACCATCCTATTCCCGCAGGGAGAAAACCACTTTGCCAATCTGTGCTATTTTCATATTGTTTATACTCTCCCTCGATACTCCAATCATGAGGAAGAATTATCTCTTTCCATTCAGAATCAATAGATATAGGTTGTTCTTTTATATCTATGTCTCCTAAATGAAAATACCATCCTTTATTAAAATGGATCATCTCCGCAGCAGTCATATGGAATAACACAAGCAAGAAGATACTTATCAATGTGTATACTCTACATCTCATATCACAATTATTCTTTTATATTATCATAACAATAATATAACATCACAAAACCAAATTATTACAAATCCGTTAAAACAACCATTCATAATAATTATATTTAAAATAATCATTTCAACGGATTTTACTATTATTTATCCTAATACTTTTCAAGCATAGAATGAGTAACTCTATACAAATATTGTATACTTTCTGCAACTTCTGGTTGAGACTTTTTCCAATTATATTCATATTCAGTTGTCATGAACAAATTAGCTTTTGCACCCAGAGTTCTGACAATGTTCAACACTCCAGGAATATCACATACTCCTGTCCCCCAAGGCACATCATGAGCATCCCTTACTCCCCAAGAGTTCAAATCCTTTAAATGCAAACATATAATCCGATTTCTCAAATCACGTATCGCATCCAAAGAGGAAATACCAGAACGCACAAAATGTCCAATATCCGCACAAACCCCGATACGACTACTTCTCCCTTTCAAATTAGATAAAATAATTTCAGGACTAAAATAAGGACTCGGAGCAGGATGATTATGAATAGCTAATTTCACATTGAATTCATCTACCATTTTTTCAACCATGTCTAATTGATTATATGCGGGTTCACTAATAATAACAGATATACCTAACTCCTTTGCGAAAGTAAACAAATCATACCATTCTGTTTCGCTTTTTGGAGTAACAACACCATAAGATAAAGCAGATATATTTTTCTCATTTAATATTTTCTTTAATATGCCTGCCATTCCGGGTATTTTAAAATTAGTAGTTCTATCTGTCCCATCCCCTAACTTTTGATTTGGGTATATCTCAACATATTGGATACCTAATTGATTTAATTTATCTAAAGTTTCAATAAATGTAAATTCTTTAAATGTATATGCTTGGCACGATATTTTCCAATTTAATAAATGCAATGCAGAATCATCGTATTGTCCGTAAGAGCAAATAGATAGCATACAAAATACGAATAAAACAAATTTACTTCTCATGGATATATTTTTAATATTAAACAATAAACATTACCACCCCTCTGTTTGTGTACATAAAGGGTTTGTTTGAATCTCTTTACTAGGAATCGGTAAATAGGCATATTTCATCGAGAAATTAGAAGCTCTTACATCTGTAGAATTCTTTATTTCTTGTTCTAATAAGCCCCAACGACGCAAATCATAAAAGCGTTCCCCTTCACCAAAAAACTCGATAGCTCTTTGCTTAATCAAGTCAGTCATAACATCTTTTTTTGACAAGTTACTATTCAACAATTTCAGATTAGCTCTTTGTCGTATTTTATTAATATAAGATATAGCCTCTGTTACATTACCTTTCTCCAAATAAGCCTCAGCTAAGTAAAGTAATACATTCGCATATCGAAAAGCTCTAACATTTATTTCAGACTCCGGAACAATCTCCACATCTGAAAACGAAGAATAGGTATATTTTTGTATATATAACTTTGATTGATTCGCAGGCTTTACAGTTTCTAAAAAAGATTTTTTATAATAAATACAATTTGGATAATTCCATGCGGCTCCCTGTCGTGCTCGGACATCAAAATCCCCATTATTATCTAACTCTGAAGTCAATATATTCAGTAACTTAGTAGAACCATTAGCAATATCCCAGCCACCAACATCTCCACACCCAAAGATCCTATTCAGAGGAGAAGTCATCATTGTATTCATTGTTTCCTCCCCCCAACGATCAGTAGCAGCACCAATTTTTTGATAAGTAACTTCAAATATAGACTCGCTATTATATTCGTGCTCCAGATCAAAATTATCATAATAATTATTCGTTAACTTATAAGCATATGGAGATTTCGTCAAAGGCTCTAAAGTAGATATTGCTCTATCCCATTGCTCCATATATATGTATAATTTACCTAAATAAGCTAGAGCAGCTCCCTTATTAGCCCGGCCATTGTTTAATGATTTCACAGGAAGCAACTCTGTAGCTCGTATCAAATCAGACTCTACCTGAGCATAAATATCTGACTGAGGAGATTTAACTATTGGAAAATCTCCCGGACTCTGTGAAGCTATCAAACGCAAAGGAACATCTTTGAACTCGTTGGCTAAGATAAAATAATGAATACCTCTTAAAAACAAAGCCTCTCCTTCTATTTCTCTTTTAAAATCTTCTGACAGATTACTGTCTCTTAATTTTTCCAACAACATATTAGCCCTATAAATAGAAGAGTAACACTCTTGAAACATATTTTTAGTATGCTCATTATCAGGTGAATTTACAAACATATGAACCTGGTATAAATCATCAACATCATTTCGAGCACTTATATCATCTCCCCTATAATTACGTATCTCTATTGAACGAGCATTATAATATCCACCATATGGATTTCTTAGAGGAGTATATGTAGCCACTAAGGCCTGTAGGAAGTCATCTTCTGTTTCCCAAAATGTATCAGACGTTATTTTATTTGGATTTTTTTGATCCAAATACGACTCACAGCTTGTAAAAGTAAACGCCGTTATCAAAAAGAATAAAATTATATTTTTCATAATGCCATAATTTTTAGAATGAAACATTAACCCCTAAAGTAACGGTACGCGGGAGTGGATACGAATATCTGTCAACTCCTCTCTCTAACGCACTACCTCCATTCACATCAGGAGTAAAGCCAGAATAGTTCGTAAACGTATATAAATTATCCACATTTAAATAAACTCTTGCAGTTTCTAAAAACGGAACTAGCTTTTTAGGTATATTATACCCAAATTGTAAATTTGATATACGGACATAATCCCCTTTCTCTAAGAAACGATCTGACTCCGTACGAGCATTTTGGTTAGGATCACCCCAAATCAAACGAGGAAAAGAACCACCTCTATTACTTTCCGACCAATAATCCAGCACTGCCGCCGAATAATTTATTCCTTTACTAACATCTTCCAGATCCGGACGCATAGAATTATAAATTTTCGCACCAAAATTACCTTGTAGCCCAATTCTAAAATCAAAATCTCTCCATGCGACAGAAGCATTCAAACCTAAAGTTAAAGCAGGAAAAGGTGAGCCCATATAAATTCTATCCTCATCATTGATCTTACCATCCTGATTTGCATCCTTAAACTTAATATCTCCCGGTTTTGCATTGGGCTGAATCAAATGACCATCCTTACTATGCGCTTTCACCTCCTCTTCCGATTGAAATAATCCATCAGTCTCTATTAGCCAAAAGCCTCCTATTGGATATCCTTGTAAAGATTTAGTAGTGTTAGTTCCAGACTGATTGGGCTTACCACTCCATATCACCTGATCGCCAGTTCCCATTTTAACAACTTCATTTTTAACTGTACTAGCTGTTAAATTTAACGAATATCGCCATTCCTTAGCAAACGTATCATCCCAACCTAGCATTAACTCAAATCCCTTATTTCGAATTTCTCCCGCATTCTTTAGCGGATCATTTGTGGCACCAGTTGATACGGGAATAGGCACATTCAATAAAATATCAGTCGTATTTTTAATATAGTATTCCGCAGTAGCCTTTAAACGACTATTAAACATAACCAAGTCCAAACCAATATTGGTCATTTTCGTACTTTCCCATTTAATTGATGGAGACGCAAATACTTTTGGGAAAGAACCATTCCATAAGGTTGTTCCATCAATCAGGTAATTAATATTTGCAGTTACATCTGATGAATAAAGGTAAGTTCCAACTTCTTGATTACCCAAAACACCATAGCCTCCTCTTAGCTTAAGCATATCAACCTTATCTAAATTTGACATAAAGTTCTCTTCTTTGATGTTCCATCCTAAAGAAAATGATGGAAAATTTCCATAACGATTATTTTTCATAAACTTAGAGGAACCATCTCTACGAATTGTCGCAGAAAACAAATATTTATTTTTATAAGAATAGAAAATACGTCCAAGAACAGAGGTTAGAGCCGTCACGGTTTCATTTCCTCCACCATTTGTCTCAGTAGCCGCATCCACAACCGTTATTCCATCAGGCATAAAAGATCCACTAGCTTTCAATTCTCTATATTTTCTTTTTTGGAAAGTGTAGCCAGCTAAAGCCGTGATTTTATGATCACCAAATGTTTTATCAAAAGTCAACAAATTTTCTATCAATAAATTCTTTGTTTGACCTCGTTTTTCACTCAGTGTATTCCTGTTATTATTTACTAATTTCATATCATAATGAGGAACAAAGCTATAATCATAACTTGCCCATAAGTCTGTATTAACATTCAACTTATACTGTAAGTTAAAAGGTAAATCAACCATTGCATATGTATTTACATAGGTTTTATTATTTTCCCTTTTTTCTTTCTGTAAGTCCAAAATACCTATCGGATTCGACCAAGTTATAGCATCACCCCATGGTCCAGCATAGCCTCCATCATTAGAATCGTCATAGATTGGTAAGGTGGGAATAGAATTTAACATGGCTCCCAAAGCTTTCCCTGTGCGATTAACAGAACGTTCGATTGGATTACTATGAGAATAAGAGACTAACACATTTTCTCCAATGGTAAGAATGCCTTTCTTAAATTCAGTCTTCACCTGCAAATTCATTCGTTCATATCCCGTATACTTTATAATCCCTTCTTGATTTGTATATCCCCCAGCCACATAATATTTAAAATTTTTACTTCCACCTTGAGCTGATAAGTTATAATTTTGCATCAAACCAGAACGCATTACCTCATCTTGCCAATCTGTATCAGCTTGGGGATCCACAGCCATATCCAAAATAGGTAAGCCTGCCGCTTCACGGGAAGTTGTGCTAATTCTAATCCATTCGTCTGCATTCAATAAATCAATCTTTTTACTTGCATGTTGAAATCCCAAATTAGCAGAAGCCGTTATTGTCGGGGTTCCAGAAGTATTACCTCCACTCTTAGTTGTAACAATCAATACGCCATTGGCAGCTCTTGAGCCATAAATGGCAGCAGAAGAAGCATCTTTCAAGACATCAATAGATTCTATATCATTTGGATTCAAGAAATTAATATCATCTACATACATTCCATCAACAATATATAACGGTGAACTATTATTGAACGTGCCAATACCTCGTACCATAACTCTTGTACCACTACCCGGATCGCCCCCTTGTGATACGATCTCAACACCAGCGATCTTTCCTTGTAAAGCCCGCATTACATTTGTATTACTTTCTACATTCAAATTTTCAGCCTTTACATTAGCAACAGCACCTGTTAAATCCGCTTTTTTCTGAGTACCATACCCTATAACAACAACCTCATCCAACGCCTGAGTATCTTCCCTTAATGCAATATGCAAAGTGGATTGCCGTCCTACCTTTATCTCTTGGCTATTATATCCAATATAAGAGACCTCCAATACAGCATCCTTCTCTACCTCCAATACGAACTTACCATCCATGTCCGTAATTGTTCCGTTAGTAGTACCTTTCACCTTAATATTGGCACCTATAACAGGCATTCCGGTTGCATCCACGACAGTTCCAGTTATCACTTTACCTTTATTATCCTGCTGCTTTGAATCTCGATTCATCAACAAGATATTATTGCCTTCCATCGCATAAACAATACTAGTCCCCGAAAATATTTGATTCAGCACTTCCGCAACCGTGACATCCTCTGCTGTTATGGAAACAGCGTTATCTAGACTCACCTTTTTATTATTATAAACAAAGAGATAGTCTGTCTGCGCTTCAATCTGCTTTAGGACAGTTTCTATCTGTTCCTGATTCGCTTCAATACGGACTACCATCGTTTGAGAGTTCACATTGGCAGCAAAAGCAGATGACACACACACTACCCCAAAAAGAGTAGTTAGTTTCATAATCCTAAAAATGTATTTAAATTTGGTTAACATCAAGGCATTAGATACCCTGATTGACTTTTTTTTCATAACTTTGCTTATTCTTAAATGTTGGTATTCGATTTAAAATTCTCAAATGTCAGAATACTGACTGATCTCATAACCGGATTATGTGGCAGCATGATCCGGTTTTATCATTTTCTATATTCTTATATCACTTCATAGGCTATCTATTTTATGGTTATCTCATTCAAATCATTATCTTTCACATAAACAAACCGATGCTCTAATTGTAAAACCTTCAACACCTGTTCAATACCATCACTTACCCGAAATTTTCCGGTATAGTATTCACTTTTTAAAGCCGATTTATTCATATTTATTTTTACTCCAAAATAAAGAGAGAGTTTATCCATTATTTTAGGGATCGGCTGGTTATAAAAACAAAGTAGCCCCTCCTTCCATTTGAAATAATCCTTATCTGTTATCTCCGATGATGCATACTTTCCATCCCTAAGTACAACTTGTTCTCCAGCTTTCATTCGATAAGCCTTCGAAAATTGTGGAGTCCACAGTTCGACACTTCCTTTTAATAACGCAACATTAAAATCTATATCATTTGGATAATCCGAAACGTTAAATTCCGTACCTAAAACTTTTACGCAGGCTGTGGGAGTTTTCACAATGAAAGGAGTGTTCTCATTTCTCTTCACTTCAAAAAAACCTTCCCCTTCCAACTCTACCGAACGGCTTTCTTTCAAGAAAGTAACCGGATAAACTAAACGAGACTGAGCGTTTAACCACACCTTCGTACTATCCGGGAGTATTAACTCTGCACGTTGTCCGGCCGGAACATACAATGTCTGATACAAAGGTATTTCTACTTCGCCACTTCGATTTTCCCAAATTGATTTGCTACCTAAAACCAGTAATATAACCGCCGCAATCTTTATTACCTCTTTGATTATGCGGCGAAGAGAAATACTTTTTGAAAACTTTTCTTTCTTCTGTATGGGGACCTGATTCAACACGGACATATTGAATACTTTATGTAGAGCCATAAATTCATTTGCATGATCCGCATCCGCATCCAACCAGTCTACAACTTGTCCAGCTTCCTCATCGGTCACATTTCCTTCTATGTATTTTCGTAATAAATCCAGATCCATCGTCTATCTAATTTGTCTTTTCACTATATAGACAATCCAGCTGTAAAAACCCCTAAAACAAAAACACGATTATTTTATAAAATACTTTTTGAATATCTCTCTATGGCCTAATCAAGAAACAATAACTGGAAGATGAGTAAGTAATCTTTTAATGCATGACGTAATACTTTCAATGATTTGGTTATGTGGTATTCTACTCCTTTCGTACCAATATTCATACTTTCCGCAATTTCCTTGACCGACATTTGATCATAACGACTCATCTCAAAGATCTGACGTGTCTGCTCTGGCAAAGAGTTTAAAGTTCTTTGTATAATACTGACAATCTCTGAGGAAAATAACTCTTCCGGATCGCAAGCTCGTAAACTAGCAATCCGATAATCCATATCCCGTGATTGTTTCGAAGAGATAGATTCTATCGACTCCAGTTTAATCCGTTCACGAGTCAAATAATTTAGAGACTTATTTCTCAATATAGCAGTCAATAGTGCCAATGGATGTTCTATATCCTCGCTCTTTGAAGTTTCCCATAGATGAATTAGCGCCTCAGACGTTATATCTTCAGCAATCATATCATCACGTACATATGATTTTACAAACAAAAACGCTCGTTTATAATATAATGTATATGTTCTCGCAAAACTTAGATTCTCCATCTCCCTTCACTCCTATAGCCACCTATTCAGGCTCTTTCAATATCCGATTACTACCACGCAGAATACTAATACGCTTGATTTTTCACCACAAACATACATAAAAAACACAAGATTTCACATCACCCTAATAAAAATCACAGTTATATTTGTAAAACATTAAAAAATGCGAGATTATGAGACTAAAATCAATTATGCTTATGTGTAGCTTATTCATGGCGAGCTTAGCCTCCGCTAGTAACTTCGCCTCGGACTCTTTCAATACCAAGAGCGGAAAAGAACTGACCATCACGTTCATCAAGCATGGCAGCCTGATGCTTACGTACGACAATCATTCGATACAGGTAGATCCAGTCTCCGAATACGCCGATTATACGACTTTCCCGAAAGCCGATATCATCTTGATCACCCACGAGCATGGGGACCATCTGGACCCGAAAGCGATACAGGCCGTCGAGAAAAGCGGTACGGAAATCATCGCCAACGAGAATAGCCAAAAGAAGCTGGGAAAAGGGAAGGTCCTGAAAAACGGCGATACGGACACCTCCATCAGCTATATGAAGATAGAGGCCGTCCCTGCCTATAACACCACACCCGGACGGGATAAATATCACCCCCGCCACCGGGATAATGGCTATATCCTCACGTTCGACGGACTAAGCGTCTATATAGCCGGCGATACGGAAGACATCCCGGAGATGAAAGACCTGAAAGACATCGATATCGCTTTCCTTCCCGTCAACCAGCCTTATACCATGACTGTCCCGCAAGCGGCGAAAGCGGCCCGGATGTTCTCGCCTAAAATCTTATACCCTTACCATTACGGGGATACGAAGATCGGCGAGTTGAAAGACGCCTTGAAAGGTAGCGGCATCGACGTGAGGATACGGGAGCTACAATGACGACAAGGCACGGCTCGCCTTTAAGATATTTCTTCGGTACACCCAGCAAGCCAAGAGGAAATAAACGGCACATTGTACCCACAACGTCACGTACTCCACACCGACTTGCTCAATCGACGCTCCCATCGAGTTGAGCTGCACATAGGCCAGCGTAGCGGGAGCCGCCGGAATGATATAATGGGCCATTTGCCAATACCAAGGCATCAATTCCAAGGGATAAGAGACTCCGGAAAGGAAGATCAAGCCTACCGAGAAGAAGGCGATCATCAATAACGGAGCCTCCGAGTCCGTAAAGAAATAAGAGGCGGCCAGCCCAAAGAAACTGGTAGCCAACAGAAAGGGTATCAGCAGGATCAACGTGTTCAGATAATTACCGATATCCGGCAGGCCAAACAATAGCGGTATCAAGCCCAGCAAGAACAAAGCGAAAATCGTATACAATACGCAATACACAAAGGTCTTGCTGATTATCACCCTAGCGATCCGGCCAAAGGATAATCCCTCGGAGGCGAAACGAACGATGGTACCCGAATCCCGCTCTTCCCCGCTTATCATACCGATCACCATCAGCAAAGTCTGGAACATAATGACGATCAATACCGCCGGGATCAAATAGGTTCCATATCCTTCCGTAAAATTATACAACGCCGTCCCGACCACTGATATGGGTTGCGCCGAAGCGATCTTGGAAGCGTCTTGCTGGGGCAAGAACACCAACATCTCCGGACGATACCGATCGTTCAACGCCAACATCGCGCCGCTGGAAGCCTCCTGCATCGCCATATAATAAAGGAAAGCGCTTGTCGTCTGGTACATGACAAACAGGGACTCATTCCCTCGGGCCACCCGGGTCTCGAAATCAGAGGGAAGATACAGGATTCCTACGGCATTCCCTTCCTTCATCCAGTCCTGCGCCTCGGCGTAATCCAAACCGTCGGCGATCACCGAAACTTGCGGAGTGGCGTTCAGCAAACGGATGTACTCCCGGCTCAAGTCGGTCTTTGAGTCATCGACGACTACCACCGGGGCGTTGCGCACCACGTCCGGGGCATACATATAATTATATAGCAGGCCATAGAGAAATATACCTCCTACCAAGACGAGCAAGATGGCGTAGCTCGTGGAGATCGTCTTAAACTCGTCCTTGATCAAGGAAGCGATATCCGCCAAGGCTCCTTTTATTTTATCGGATGTTCTCATATTTATGACTTAAAATAGCGGTTTTCAAATGTGGCAATAGTACCAATGCCAATAACATAAACGCAAACAACGAACTTACGTTCACCCATGTATAAGGGAATCCGTAATCGCCATACAATAAGTTCTGGTTGATCTCCACGAAATGCCGTACCGGAAACAGGTACGAGGCGTAATGTACGGGAGCGTACATGGAATCGACCGGGAAAGTAACGCCGCATAAAGTAGCCCCCAGCGAACCGACCATCGACACCACGCTAATCACGATCGCTATAGCGGGAAACAACGAGAACAGGAATACCGCCAAGGCTTGCGTAGCGACTACGAACAAGATCGCTGTCAGGTTCAACGGCCAGAAACCGCAAGCGAAAGGAATATGCATGACCCCGAACATGATATAGTTGGCGAAAACGCTCATGATACAAAAGATAACCGTATAAGGGAGCAGCTTGCCCACCACCGCCACGAACATATTCATCCGTGCTGCCTCCAGCCATTCATCGCCTGTCCGGAACTTGATCTCGCTACCGATAGCGTACACCGTAACCAGCAAAATGATCACTTGGAAAAATACAAAGAAAAAAGGATTGCTCAGATAAACGGAATAATCCAGATCCGGGTTGAACAGCGGGTGGCTACTGGATCGTACCGGTAATAGGAAGGTGGTTATCTGATTCTCCCCCAGCCCCATCGCCGTAGCTTGCACAACCACCGGGGCGAGGGAAAGCGTACGCAGCAAGGTCTCGAAGGCCCCACGTACCTCACCGCCCACGCTCAACAAGGCATAGTGGTAATAATACGATAAAGTAGCGTCACGCCCCGCCGTGGCATCCGCCTCAAACTGGTTGGGGATCACTAGATAACCGTAGATCTCTTTCGCTTGGGTAGCACGGCGAGCGGTCTCTTGATCCGTATAATGCCGGGTTACCCGGAAAGTCGGTACCGCCTCTACCTGCCGGATGATCTCCCGGGACATGGAGGTGTTGTCTTGGTCCACTACCGCTATCGGTATGTTCTCCATCTGCCCGCTTCCGAAAATCGTAGACATGAAGAATATACAGAACAGAGGCAACACGATGCACACCCCAAAGTATAACCTCCGGGAAACCATGCGATCCAGTTCCCGACGTAAAACCATATAGAAAGGACTCTTTTTTAGCATAGCGACAATAAATTATTTAGTTGTAGAGACGGGGCGTGCCCCGTCTCTACAACCGGATAATATCAAGGGAGTTGATAGAGTACGGACATACCGGGACGCAATCCCTCCACCTTCTCCACCGGTAAGGCATGTATCTCGAAGGTCCGCAAATCATAGCTACCTGTCTGCTTGGTAGATTTCCAAGTAGCGAAACTACCCAGCGGACTAATATAATTGATCTTGAACTCAATATCCTTCTTATCGATCGCCGGTACATCGGCGACAAACGTTCCTCCCATCTTAAATAAAGGCAAACGATCCTCACGCACGTTCAATACCACATGTACGTCGTCTAATACGACTAAGTTCATGATAGGCATCCCGGCCCCAACCAACTCTCCCCGTTTCGGGAAGATAGCGGAGATTTGTCCCGATTCCGGAGCCGTCAATCGAGCGTCTTGCAAAAGAGCCGCCACTTCCTCCACGGTTCCTTGCGCCGCCGTCACCAACGAGCGGGCACTCTCCTTATCTTGTATCTGCGCCCCGTCTACCGCCATTTGATATTGGCTATAAGTGGCACGCTCGGCGGCTTCAGCCGCCTTATACATGGCCTCCACCTCATCTTTACGCTGTGAGGTTACCACGCTATCTTTATACAAGGCATTGACCCGATCATAGGTAATCTTCGCCAATTGTAAATCCGATTTGGATTTATTCCACAATTGTTGCAAGGAAGCGATGATTTGCTTTCGTGTACCCTCATCCACTTTCTGGTGCTGATACTTCGCTATGTTCTCCATGGCGTTCACCTGTTGATATTTAGCCAACGCCTCCGGACTATTGATGACTACCAAGGTATCGCCTTGGCGTACATTCTGTCCCTCTTTTACCAGAAAGGTATCGATACGCCCCGGTAACTTACCGGAGATACGTATTTCCGTTGCCTCGATCTGCCCTTGCAAGATCACCGGCTTCTTTTTCAACAAGATCATCCCGATCAACGAGACAACTATAACAATCGCCAAGACTGCGACGAAGGCCACACTCAAATATCTCTTAGTTTTATCCATAACTCCTAAATTTTCAATTTTCAATTCTCAATTTTCAATTCCCCAAAAGCTCCTCGGTCTTTCCCTCCATCTTGTATTGGTGGAACTGCTCCGGCGTACCGCAGACAGACAGTAGATTTATCAAGGCTACATCATACTGATAATAAGCCAAAAGAAAAGCGGTCTTCACCTTCGCCAGCATAACCTCGGCATCGACTACCTCCGTAGAAGTAGCCATTCCCTCTTGGAAGGATTTCTTCCGCACCCGGACCAGTTCCCGGCTCATCTCGATCGTCGTATCCAAGGCTTTTACATTGTCCAAGGCATTTTGCAGCTGGCTGTAGAATTTATCGATACCGACCTCCAGATCCGTAATCGCCTTCTCCTTACCCAAACGAAGCGACTGACTGGCTATCTTTGCCTGCCGAATGGTTTTCTCCCGGTTCAAGCCATCAAAGATATTCCACGTAAAACCAACCCCCACCATCGTACGAGGCAACAAATATTTATCCAGTCCATCAGCGTACAAAGTCTGTTTGCCGAATAAAGCGATATTCGGGACATAAGCGGACCGGCCGATCTTTAATTGATTATCGGCTACGACCTCCTGCAATTTCAATTGATTGACTATATAATTATTCATCGGAACCAGATCCTTGAAGTATTGGGCCGGAGGAAGCGCCTCATTAATAAATAAAGGAGTCGTGGTACGTACGTCGTTCCCCTCCTCCATATTGATCAAACTTTTAAACGCCTGTTGAGCGACCGCTAAATCCTTACGGGCCGATTCCAGTTCCCGTTTCGCCTCGTCCATACTTACCTGAGCGAACAGACGTTCGGCTCGATTGATCATCCCGTTTTGCTCTAATTTAAGGGCTTGGTCATAATGGGTTTTCAAAGAATTGTACACTTCCGTTTTCACGTCCACCACGCTTTGTCCCAGACGAAGACCGAAATAAGCCTCGATCAATAAGGATTGTTGGTTGGCATCCACTTGATTCCTATTTACCTCCGCTATAGAGACCATCGTCTTTCCGATCTTGTTCGCGTAGATGCGTTTTCCCCCCGTGAAAACAGGCCACGTCACCGTAGCATCTATAGAAGTGATGTTTTGGGAGATCAGCGGAAGCGAGAAAGTACCTTGCCCGATCTTATCCAATACCGACATGATCAACTCATTACCCGGGATATAATTATGGACGAACTCCTTCGCCGGTTCCGTATATTTACTTAGCGACTGCCGTACCTCTATCGGATTCACGAAAGCACCCGCCGCATTCACCGACGGATACCAAAAAGCGTTTAGCTTTTGATGCTCATTCCGAGCCCATTCCACTTCTTTACCCGCTATTTTCAGGCTTTTATTTTCCTTATGAAGCAGGTCGATAGATTGTTCCAAAGTTAAATCCACATCGTTTCCTTGGCTCCATGAAGCGCATGGAAGAAGAGACAGCAAAAGAATACTGTAAGATACTATATTACTCACCATAAACTCATTTAGTAATTGACGTTCAGTTGGAGTAATAACAGCGAAAAAGGGAGGATTGTTTTTACTTCTTTTTCAAGTTGGGAAGGAACCAAGTAACCAGTCCTAAAAGAGGCATGAAGCCACATACGTTGTAGACAGCCTCTATTCCATAATGATCCGCCATATTTCCTAATACGGCCGAGGCTATACCCGCCACACCGAAAGCGAATCCAAAGAAAAGTCCCGAGATCAGACCTAATTTATAAGGAAGCAACTCTTGCGCATACAGCAAAATAGCCGGGAAAGCCGACGATAAGACCAAGCCTACACAAAAACTAAGCACGATCGTCCAAGCGAATCCCACATGCGGCATCAACAAGCTAAATGGGGCCGCCCCTAGAATCGATCCCCAAATCACATATTTCCGCCCGATCTTATCACCGATAGGACCACCCGCCAAGGTTCCCATAGCCGTAGCGATCAAGAACACGAACAGGCAGATCTGCGAAGTCTGTACACTCACCCCGAATTTATGGATCAAGTAAAAGGTATAATAGCTATTCAAACTAGCCATATAGATATATTTAGAGAAAATCAAGATCAGCAATATCGAGATCGAAAAGATTGTTTTCCCCAAGGAAAGAGGCATCTCCACATGCGTCTCACCCGACTTCTTCTGCCATTTCACCTGACTCAAATACGCCTTATACCAACGGCAGATAGGAATCATCACCAAAATAGCGACGAATGCCAGTATAGAGAACAAAGCGATATGAGTCCGTCCGTAAGGTGCCACCAATAAAGCAACCAGTAGCGGACCTAATGATCCGCCCAAATTACCACCTACCTGAAAAAGCGATTGCGCCAATCCCCTGCGTCCTCCCGACGCTAGCGAGGTAATCCGGGACGCTTCCGGATGTAAGACCGAAGAACCGATACCGATCAAGAACACGGAGATCAAGACCCAATGGAGCGTAGAGGAAAAAGCGAGGTTCAACAAGCCGACCAACGTAAAACTCATGCCAATAGGTAACGACCAAGCCACGGGACGCTTATCGAAAACCAAACCGGTTATAGGCTGGAAGACAGAAGCGGATAATTGATAAACAAGCGTGATCAAACCGATCTGCGCAAAACTCAACGCTAAATCATCCTTAAAAAGTGGATAGACCGCCGAGATAACGGATTGCAACGAATCATTCAAACAATGCGTAACGCTTAACGCCACCAATACCCGGAATGCCGTTTTATTTACCGGCTGTTGTTTAGAAACCTGCTCCATGACTGTCTATATTTCTATTCCACCTCGTGCTCATTAACATTTCAAAAACCGAACAAAAAGTTAGCTAATTCTTAGAAAAACAAACCTCAAGGACGTATTTTAACTATAGTTAATACAACTATTCTTTCAGTTCTTTTCATTTCTTTATGTTAATCGGCTTAATCCTAATATCTATTAGTCTTGTTTTCTCTGTGATACTTCAGAGCTGTATCCCGGAATGAGCATATATCTTATAACTCACTCCCAAAACAAACGCCAAAATCCCTTATCTGCCATCATTCCGACCCGAAGTTAAAGATCGAGATCATAAACGGGAACAGCCTCTGAAGTTTTTTATATTTATTCCTCTTCTTCTCCCTCGTTCGCCGAATGTAAGATAAAGGTAGTAGCACCAATCGTCACGATCGTACCTTCCCCGATACGTACTTGTTCTTTTTTACCGACCAATACGTTTCTCACAAAAGTCCCGGTCAAGCTAGGAAAGTCACGTACCATATAAACGAATTTGTCATTAGCGTCTTTCTTTACATGGATCACACAATGCTTACGTCCCATACTCGGATCACTCGTGATAATAGGGACATCCACGCCTTCCGTATCCTTATTACGGCGACCTATCACATTATCTCCCATCACTAACGGAAGATCTTGCTTAAAGGCAAAGCCATTCTCGATAACAGTAATATAACCACAGGAGAAATCGGGTTCCTTCACCTCTTTTTCCTCCCCGGTAGCCGTCTTCACCACCTTTCGGCCCAATTTAATCTTAAATTGCGCTCCACACTGCGGACAGACGAAGGCTAATACCTTCCCTTCCGGATATTTGGTCTCATCAAAAGACAACTGATTATCACATTTTGGACAGAATACTCTTTTCATACACTTAAATACAGGATCTAGTATCACAAATGGAGCGCAAATTTACGAAAAAACCTTCAGCTACACTCCTAAAATCTCATGGTTATGATTTTTTGAAACAAAAAAGGCTATCCATCACGGACAGCCAATCTCAATTGTTAACCTTAAATCTAATACCATGAAAAACACAGTGCAAATATAGAGGTTTTATGTTATGCAGCATAATATTTTATTTGCAAATCTCATTCCCTTAACCAGATTTAACAAAATCATGCTTTAAAACATATCTATAAAGCAATGTATATCCCCTTAGAACTTAGATTCATTCTCTTTAATCTCCTTCAAAGGCAAGGTAAACCAAAAAGTGGAACCTACTCCCAATGTAGATTCTACCCCGATTCGTCCCCCTAGCTTCTCAATAATATTTTTGCAAATCGCCAATCCTAATCCGGTACCTTGTTTGCAAGCGTTCAACTTAACAAAGCGATCGAATATAGTTCTACAATCTTCCTCCGAGATTCCCATTCCCGTATCCGAGACCGAAACTCGTATCTCATCTCTCGATACTTTATAGGCTAATTTGATCTCACCTTCCGAAGTAAACTTGATAGCGTTCGTCAAGAAATTAGAAATAACCTGCACGACTCGTTTCGGATCGGAGAAAACAGCCACGGGTTGTGAGTCCCGGTCGAAAACAAATCGAACGTTTTTCGGAATCTTCAAGGCATGTACCGCATAGGTTTCCTCACAGATCTCCTTAAAATCAAAATTCCTTTTCGTAATGTCAAAGGTTCCCGCCTCAATCTTTGAGAAATCAAGGATATCCTCAATCAATTGCAGTAGCAATTCACTATTCTTGTCAATGATATCCACATAAAACTCTCGTTCCTCCTCCTCTATCTCCTTGGTCTCTGCCAGTATATTCGCGAAACCAACAATAGCGTTCAAAGGCGTACGGATCTCATGGCTCATATTCGCCAAGAACATAGACTTAAGCCGATTTGCCTCTTTAGCCTTGGCTAACTCATATTCTTTCCGTTGACGCTCTCGTTCCGCCCAACGCAATTTATCTTGCATGGCGATCTCATCCGTTATGTCCGTCAGGTAATAAAGGATTTTCGCGGGTCTTCCCGCTTCATCGTATTTATAAGGGTATGCGTACGCTCTTACCCACACATATTGCCCCTCAAAAAGCCGTCGGTATTGAATACTGTATTCACCGATCTCACCCGTAATAATCTTTTCAAAGCCTTGTACAAGCACCCTTTCCCGATCTTCCGGATGTACGATCTCATAAAAATCATTTTTCGTTGTCAAGTTATTTGCTCTCAATCTGGATTTATTACCTAAAACACGTAAATCCAGATCGATATTCATCTTATCGGTTTTAACATCATATTCCCACAGCAAGGAATCACTGCAACGCATAACCGTTTTCAACTTCGTGAACAGTTCCTCTACTTTCTCCGACTTTTGATATTCTTCCGTCTCATCCGTAAACATTAATACATATCCACAGATCTCTTCAGCCTCTCCTTTCAACGGCACACATTTAATAGACAGACGTAAATTTGTACCTTCCTTTTTAGGATCTATGTTATAGTACTCATTCGTTTGTATATTATCAAATTCGTAATTACAATCGAACACAACCATTTCTCCCTGTTTCAGACGAGCGATCTTGTCCTCTGGAAAATTGGGATTCTCGAAAAGATTTATTCCCACAATATCCTTCCGGCTAATAGCGAACAAATTCTCGTCCGTCCTATTGAGATCCACTAGCTGCCCCCTCTCGTCATAGACTTCAATTCCAACAGGTAATTTCTGGAATAGGGCATTAAAGCTCATTTCCTCTAGCATTTTATTACATTGTCCCATCGTCATATTAAATTATAACCACTAATTCCCAACTTAAAATCAATCAAGCAATCTCCTCTGTTATTTATACAACAAATGAACGATAATAACGATTGCAGCAGAAGTTCAAAGTTATAGAAAAAACTTGAAAATCAAATATAATCATGTTGGAAATATATGTTTTCGATATTGAGAAAGAGTCATTCCCGTCCGTTGACGAAAAAAGCGATTCAATGTCGATTGAGACGGAAAATTAGTCAATATAGCGATCTCCTGTATATTTAATCGAGAGTCACGTAGCAACGACTTTACCTCTAACGTTATATAGATAGATAAAAACTCCTTGGCTGAAATGCCACACCTTTCATTCATGATCGCACTTAAATAAGTAGTCGTTATATTCAATTTATCCGCATAAAATCCGACATTCTTGTGATTCTTGAAATTCTCTGCCACGAGACTACAGAAATCATAGATCAATTGCTCTTTTCTAAAACTAGTCCTGAAAGGGATTTTCTTACGTACTTTCACATAATAGTCGTAAACATCCATGTAAAAAATTCCCAAGTAACATATGATCCGCTCCCTCAGAAGCCCATTACCCCGATACCGTTCAAGCTCATTCCCTATCAATTTGCAAAATGATTGAAAACGCTCAATACCATTATTATCCTCTATATTATAGTAAAAATGGTCCTTCACGAAAAAATGAAACCCAGGATCAAAATGGCGCACGGAACTTAATACATCCCCATGTAATACATGAGGTATGATGATAAACCTAGCCGAAAAATCCTCACTCACGTTCCACATTGAGCATAACTGTCTGGGAAATAAGAAAATCAATTCATTCTTATTCCATACATGCTTATTATCAAGTAAATGAATGATCGCACTGCCTCTATTACATACTGCTATTATCCCGTAATCCAAAAAAGAAGGTTCTGAAGTCAATGGACTATCTTCAATCTGTTCCGTAATAATAAAGTCTTTTTCTAATCCGCCTAAAAAACGATCACATTTATTATAGCTATTCTCTTGCATATACTCTTATAAATTAAGGGAATACGAAATTTCACCTCCAACAACAATCAACAAATAATATTATATTTTGTTCTGGCCGTTAAGGTTTTAAGTATATTCGTTTGATATTTTCCCTTCCTTACTCCCTCTTCTATTAGCCATCAAACCTTATATTTCAATGGATGGTAACAGCCTACCAAAGAAATCATAAAAAAACACAAGACAAAATTATATAATAAAAAATTGACTATTAAGCGTATAACCAAACTAAAAGCGTACAAAAACACACCAATTGTATACAAAATCGAAACAGATAAAAATAACCAGAAAAGATCATAAAAATACAGTTAGCTTCATCGACAAAGTAAGTTAACTGAAATACCAAAGTAAGTTAGCTTACTTTGCCGATGAAGTTAACTTACTTTGAAAGTATGGATATGCCCCCGAAAAGGGGCGCTTAAGCAATACTCTCAAAAGTCCGTGTATCCATACCTCGTATACAAAAAAAGGCTATCCATCACGGACAGCCAATCTCAATTGTTAACCTTAAATCTAATACCATGAAAAACACAGTGCAAATATAGGCACTTTTATGTTATGTAGCATACTGAATTATTTGCAAAATTCATTCACTTAACTCGATTTAACAAAATTATGCTCTAAAACATAGTTATTAACAAGAAAACTATTCGTTCAGATCTAATAGCTTCCCAAGAAATCGTCAAGGGAACGAGGATCATCATCTGGCATCAATTCTTTTTTCAAACGAAATTTGCGTTTATAGATAGCGTCCTTCGTCACATTCAAGACCGACATCAACTCCGCCGAGGTTAGCCGCAATTTGATCAAGCAACAAAACCGAATGGCATCCTCCGTCAAATCCGGATAAGCGACACGTAAACGACTGATAAAATCATCATAAAGGGTATTCACGATCTCGATCAAGTTTCCCCAATCCGAATCCGGTAATAGCGTTTTCGATTTAGAGAGTATCTTCAATTTCTTGAACGTATCCAACTGTTCCAGCAAACACTTCGCCAAACGCTCCTTTTCCTTGATCAAGGATTCCATGTCACGATCCGCTTTCCACTGAGCCGCATGTTGGTATTCCCTCAAGCATTTCTCCTTCACTTCCAATTGCTCTTTGATGTGCGACATCTCATGACTATAACGTTGTATCAAGATTTCATTTTTATCCACAAGACTCGCTATTTCTCTCAGTTCTTTCTCCTTTTTTGTCTTATAAAGGTGATAACGCAAAAAAGATAACAGAAGCAGGGTAAAAGCGACGATGATTAAAATGATCAGATAATAAATATCTACATAGAAATGCTCCGGTTCCTTTAGAACTGAGCTTATGGCAGTAGATGTGTGCAACACGAACTTCATATAAATAGTATTTATTATCTTAGTACTTCGATCTTAGAATTCCCTCTCTCCAAATCGCTTCTAAAAAACCTGTTCCATATCCGATCAATTGGACAAAAGCCGCTATGATAGATAACAACGCTACGATTCCGTTCTTATTTCTCACGAAAGCGTCAAAAAAGATCAGCGAAATATAAAATAACAATAGCCCCCATACCATTGGAACAAAAAAAGCGGAAATACATGCCCCAAGCAGACCTACCACAAATAACGCAGGCAGGCAATGTACCCATTTCAAAGATTCCGGGTACTTCTGGTACAAGATAATCCTAGCGTACCCCGAATGCCATACTTGCCGAAAAAACTGGATGAAATTTGTTCTACGCTTATGATAGACCCAAGCGCCCGGAAAATAACGGCATTTATAACCTGCCGCAAAAATCCGGATACTAAAATCTATATCCTCTCCATAGCGCATATCAGAGAAACCACCCAAGGCTTCATACACCTCTTTCCGCATTCCCATATTAAAACTCCGAGGATAGAACGCATCCAGATGTCTCCGGCTTCCTCGGATCCCTCCTGTCGTAAAGAAAGAAGTCATCGAGTAATTGATCGCTTTCTGTATAACGGAAAAAGAAGAGTGCGCCCTGTCGGCACCACCGAAGGCATCCACCTTATAACGCTTCAAGGACTCATGTACTTGTTCCAGATAGCTGGCCGGAACGATACAATCCGAATCCAATACAATCACGATCTCTCCTTCCGCATAACGCACCCCTTGGTTGCGAGCCAAGCCCGGTCCTGAATTCTCTATATAGAAATAGCGAATCCTCAAGCGGTCATTATAGGCATTGACTATGAGCTCACAAGGTATAGAAGAACCATCGTCCACTACGATAACCTCAAAATGTACATATGTCTGCCGGGTAAGGCTGTTTAATAAATCGTCTATCTCCTCCGGACGATTGTAGACAGGAATAATAATTGAAAATACTTCCATTAAGCTAGATTTATGATCTGCCAACAAAAGTAAAGAGTTAAAAAGCGTGGGTCAAAAAAGGGTACTGGACAAATAGAGGACATCGCTGGACATCGAATACCCCCTATTTTTTACCCCACAATAGAAAAACTGGACAAAAGCCATAAGATACACTCATTTTATCCACACCGAAAAATCTATTTATCAATAGCTTACAAAACACATTGCTATCCACTAATAGTTGGACAAAGACTGGACGCACACAATATTATTTCATTCGCACATCTGCCCCCCACATCAATTTTTCCCGAAGCGTCTGATAAAAAGTATGGTTATAGCGCTTGATGACTTTCGTCGTATAATCGGCCTTACTCATCTTTAATTCGATACCTGCCGGGAATATTTCCGAACGTCCATCCAAAGAGATCAGAAAATATTTATTCCGGCTCTCTACCCGAAGCGTTATTATGTCTGAGTCCGGAATCACCAACGGACGCACGTTCAAGGAATGCGGAGCTACCGGGCTCAAGACGATGCTATTACTTTGCGGGACGATAATCGGTCCGTTTACGCTCATCGAATAGGCCGTGGAACCGGTAGGTGTAGCCACTACCAAACCATCCGCCTGATAAGAAGTCAGATATTCCCCATTCAAGAATGTATGAATCGTAATCATCGAGGAACTATCACGCTTCAGCACGGCGATCTCGTTCAAGGCATAATTATATCCGCGAAACGCACGGTCTTCCGTATATAAGCGCAAGAGGGTTCGTTCCTCTACCTTATAATAATTCTTAAAAATCTCATCCAAGGTATCCTCGACCTCATTACTGCTGACATCCGCAAGGAAGCCCAGCCGTCCGGTATTAATACCTAAAATAGGAATATCCTGCTTGTTTACCCGGGCCGCCGTACGAAGGAACGTACCATCCCCTCCCACGCTAAGCGCTATATCCAGATCAAACTCATCATCCACCAACAATCCACTCACCACAGGCTCGAAACCAAAAGCATCGGTAAGGAATGTATAAAAAGGGCTGTCCACATAAATATCAGCCTCTTGTTCACGAAGCTTCTCAAACAGGCGTTTTATCAGATTCTGTCTCTCGATCTGATATTCACTTCCAAATATTCCAACTTTCATTCCGCGCTCCTTACTTTACATATTCATATAATGTAATAACTCATTCATCCGCTGCTGCAACATATCATCCACCATCCCCTTCTCCATAAAATGATAAAGCACCGTATAATTGAAACGCTCGAGACTACGGATCACGGGCGAGGCATCTTCCAAATCGATCTTCAGGGTGATAAGCAGACGGCCCGTATCTTTATCTTGATGGGACAGCAAATTAAGGACATGGGCATTATTCGCCTCCACCAAACGGGCGATATCCGTTAAAGAATAATCCTGTGGCATCATTTCCAATACGATCACGCCTCCGGCGGCCTCCGCGTTACATAACTCGGATAAGGCATCCACCAAACGATCCCGGGTTATCGCTCCCAAATAAGTCCCATCCACGGAAATCACAGGCAACAGGCTCAACCCATACCGGGTTATCATCGCCAACGCTTCATGTAAATGCCCGTCTTCCGAGATCGCCGGAGCGAATAAGACCGGCTCACCGATCGTAGCCGAAGGATCCGGCATCGCCAATAAGTCTTTTTCCGACACTAAACACTGGTATGCGCTATCACTCAATAACGGGAGATGCTTGAGTTTAAAATCCTCCATTAACGCTAACGCATATTCCGCTGTGTCAAAACTTTTTAACACCGGAACTTCCTTTGTTATGAAATCTTTCACCAACATTATTCTGTTAATTCCCTAAATCCTGCTAAATTTGCCGATACTTTTGTGCAAATGTAATGAAAGAAAAAAGATATACGATATACAATGACAAATTTAAGTGTAAACATTAACAAGGTCGCTACCATTCGTAACGCGAGAGGTGGCAATATGCCAAACGTGCTGAAAGTAGCGCAAGACTGTGAATTATTCGGGGCACAAGGAATTACGGTTCATCCCCGTCCGGATGAACGACACATCCGCTACAGCGATGTTTATGGATTAAAACCTCTTATCCGGACAGAATTTAACATAGAAGGCTATCCTTGTGATAAATTCATCGACTTGGTATTGAAGGTTAAACCGACCCAAGTGACATTGGTTCCGGACGCTCCGGATGCCATCACGTCGAACGCCGGCTGGAACGTAAAGGATCATTTCGATTTCCTGAGCGAATTGGTGGACAGCTTCACCTCACAAGGTATCCGCACCTCCATCTTCGTCGGGACAGACTTGGCGAATATCGAGCTAGCGGCGAAAACAGGTACGGATCGTATCGAGCTATATACGGAACCTTACGCGACCTATTATCCGGAAGACCGCGACAAAGCGATCGCTCCTTTTGTCGAGGCCGCTCAATTAGCTAAAAACTTAGGATTAGGCGTAAATGCCGGACACGACTTGAGTCTGGAGAACCTTGCTTTCTTCAACAAGAATATCCCTTGGCTGGAGGAGGTTTCTATCGGCCATGCCTTGATTTGTGACGCACTCTATCATGGTTTACAAGAGACGATCGCTTTATACAAGGCATGCTTGAATAATTGAGAATTGAAAATTGATAATTGATAATTATAATTCGAAACGATGAGTATTTTACTTTCATTACAGGCCGTGGGCTCTCAGGCGGCAGATCAAATGCCGGATTTAACGGCTGTTACCGTTCCCACAGAAGCGGAAATCAATGTGATAGACCTTGCCTTTAAGGGAGGTTGGATTATGGTGGTATTGTTACTGCTCTCTTTGATGGCTATCTATATTTTTGTGCAACGTCTGATCATCATCCGTCGTGCGGGAAAAGAAGACGAGACGTTCATGAATCGTATCAAGGACTATATCCATGAGGGAAAAGTAGACTCGGCTCTCAATTTATGTCGGAGCACCAACACACCTTCCGCCCGTATGATCGAGAAAGGCATTACCCGTTTGGGCCGTCCGATGAACGATGTACTCGTAGCGATCGAGAATGTCGGAAATCTGGAGATCGCTAAACTGGAAAAAGGTTTCCCCTTGATCGCGACGACCGCCGCCGGCGCTCCCATGCTTGGTTTCCTTGGGACGGTAACCGGTATGGTACGTGCCTTCTTCGACATGGCAAACGCAGGCACAAACGTGGATGTCTCCCTATTATCCGGTGGTATCTATGAGGCCTTGGTAACAACCGTGGGTGGTCTGGTAGTTGGTATTATTACATTGTTCGCGTACAACTATCTGGTATCTCAGGTAGATAACGTCGTGAACAAGATGGAAGCTCGTACGATGGAATTTATGGATTTATTAAACGAACCAGCTAATTAATTGAAAATGAAGAATTGATAATTGAAAATGAGCCAACTCTCCTCTCTTTAATTTTCAATTCTCCATTTTCAATTTTCAATTATAAAGAATTATGGCTCTAAAAAGAAGAACAAAGGTAAACGAAGCGTTCAGCATGGCCTCTATGACCGATGTCATATTCCTCCTGCTGATCTTCTTCATGGTTACCTCTACCGTAGTAATCCCGAACGCCATCAAGGTCACCTTGCCGCAAGCGCAAAAGCAGACAGCGGCGAAACCGCTTACGAGGGTAACGATAGACGCGAACTTGAATTACTATGTGGCATTTGGAAAGCAAAAAGAGGTGCAGGTCTCATTTGACGAGATTACCCCTTTCTTGCAAGACAGTTACGCAAAGGAACCTGAGATGTTCGTCGCCTTATATGCCGACGAGACTGTGCCTTACAAAGAAATTGTAAAGATACTGAATATAGCGAACGAGAATAAATTCAAGATGGTGCTTGCCACCCGTCCGCAGAAATAACAGCTATGAGACTGAATAAGGATGACATATACAGTTTGATCGGTACCGTTGCTTTTCACGGTGTCATTCTGCTGATACTTTGGTTTACCGTATTGAAAACCGAGGTACCGGATGAAGACGGGGGTGTACTCGTTAACTTCGGGAACGTAGATGCCGCCGCCGGAATGTTCGAGCCCAAGTATACCGGGCAAGAACCGCCTAAGGAAACGACCACTCCCCCTCCTCCCGTACCGGAGCCGCAAGTGGAAACGCCCAAGCAGGAGCTTATCACTCAGGATATCGAGGAAAGCGTAGCCCTTGAGGACGCTAAAAAGAAGAAAGAGGAAGAGAAGCGCAAGAAGCAAGAGGCCGAGAAGAAACGGAAAGAAGAGGAGGAGAAAGAGCGTATCCGCCGGGAAGAAGCCGAGAAGAAACGTCTGGCCGAGGAACGCCGCAAGAAGGAGCAAGCCATCAGCAACAAGGTGGCCGGAGCTTTTGGCATGGGAAACGCCGAGGGTAACAGCCAAGGCGATGCGGAAAGCGGAACCGGCAACCAAGGAAGTCCGTTCGGTAACTCTGATCACGGAGCGAACGAGGGCGTAGGCGGTTACGGATCATTCAATTTGAATGGCCGTTCCATTGGCGCCGGAGGTCTCCCCCGTCCCGCTTACACGATCCAAGAAGAAGGTCGTATTGTTATCAATATAACCGTAGATCCGAAAGGCAATGTTATATTTGCCGAGGTAGGCCGGGGAACAAATATCGACAACGCCTCCATGCGTAAAAGCGCTTTGGACGCGGCCCGGAAGGCGAAGTTCAACAGTATCAGCGGCGCTAATAACCAGAGTGGTACTATTACTTACGTGTACAAATTTAAATAATTGAATCTTATGAAGAAAGCGATCGTATTCTTAGCGAATGGCTTCGAGGAAATGGAAGCCACGGGAACCGTAGACATTTTGCGTCGCGGAGGTATAAACACGAAAACAGTCTCCATCACCGACGACCGTAAAGTGATTGGTGCCCACAATATGGAATATACGGCTGACGCTACACTTACCGAAATCGACCTTTCGGATGCTGATGCCTTGATCTTACCCGGAGGCATGCCCGGAGCATCCAACTTGAACAATTCGGAACCGGTGAAAGAAGCCTTATTGCAACGATACCGTGAAGGACGTATCGTAGCGGCTATCTGCGCAGCTCCGATGGTATTAGGCGGTCTAGGTTTGTTAAAAGGTCGCAAAGCCACTTGTTATCCCGGTTTCGAACCGAAATTGATTGGTGCCACCGTAACAGGCGAGGCTGTAGAGATTGACGGCAATGTGGTAACAGGTAGAGGACCGGGCTTGGTATTCAATTTCGGCTTGGCTTTGGTATCTGTGCTAAAGGGTGACGCGGTCGCGGAGGAAGTTGCGGCCGGATTGTTACTATAGGATTTAGATCATCAGTAAAAACCCAATAGAATAGGGAACGTAATCCATTGAGTTATGTTGCCTATTCCATTGGGTTTTATCACCTATTCCATTGACTTACGAGGTGTACTTCAAAGAGAGCTCTCCCCTATTCTATGTTGATCGTCTCAACCGCCTGTCGCTTTGTCTCATCCATAGGTACCGCACGATAACGAACCGTAGAGAAATCAATGGAACGTAAATCTATACAGCGAATAACGCTATTATACATCGTACGGTAATAAATCACATGGTTTCGCATATCCGTCGCCGAAGTCCATTGGGTAGCGCTCGGTATATCGCAAGGTACTTGTCCTAACGGGAATTCGATCCCTACGGGGATGTCAAAATTATTCAATATCTGGAAACACTGGAAGACCGTCTCCAACGCGGTTTCTCGTTGTGGAGTGGAAGCTTGGTAAAAAGCCGCACGAACGAAACGTGACGGTGGAGTTACATCCCCCGGAATCCCAAGGAAACCACTTCCCGCACCAAATGAAGACAACTCGATATCCCCTAATCGTTGATCAGGAGCCGTACCCGGAAAAAGATTAACATAATTATTCAGATTCGTCAGATGCCACTCGAAACCGGGAGAATTAGTCAGAACTCCTAACGTATTCTCATAAAAGTGTAGCTCACCCTTAATAATCTCAAGAACCAGTTGGCGCCCCGACGGCTCGGCAAACCGCCAATGAACGGTAGACGCACGAGGATCGATATTGATAACATGCACTTTCTTAACAGCCTCCTTCACCTCATCTACAGTTGAGCACGCTCCCAACAGCCAAGACACTAATTGCAGATCAGAGATACTTTTATCCCGAACCTCGGCATTATATCTCTCATATTCACCGTACTTTGGAAAATAAAACAACCCTGCCGATAACCCAACCTCATTGAGTCCCTCGGCAATAAACTCCTTTTTCTCCACCGCCAAGCCCACATAGCCATAACGTGCGGTGAAAGTCATGCCATCAACTCCATCCGGGGTATACGATCGTTCGGTGTATCCTCTCGGAACCACGACATATTGGCCGTTCAAATTACTTCCACCCCATTCTATCGTACGTGCTACAATAATCGCATTGTCCTTGCTTTTTAAGGTAATACCGGTACAAGCCTCTATAACGGAAGAATTAATAAGCAAGCCGGCAATTGCAAATAAAATAAAGGAATGTCTCATAAATATCGTTTTTGATAAAAACAAGCGGCAGGAAAAGGAAGTTGCCTTTTCACGACTTTTTTCGTATGTTTGCGGTCATTTTATCAAAAAGTATCCTATGAATAATAATCTAAAAGGTTTCGCTTATGGAATAGCGACTTCTGCTACATTCGGTTTGATCCCTTTGTTTACGTTGCCTCTTATGGAGAAGGGTATGCGGTTTGACTCGATCTTGTTCTATCGTTTTTTATTCGCGGCCATCGCCTTATCGGGTATGCTTCTTGCGAAAAAGGAATCCTTCAAGACAGAGATACGAAACCTTCCGATATTGATTTTATTGGGTGCTTTTTATACAGGCTCGGCAATGTTCCTGTTTTGGGGCTATAATTTTATGGCGGCGGGAATCGCCACGACTCTACATTTCACCTATCCGATATTCGTAACCCTATTCATGCTGTTTGTATTCAAAGAAAAAACATCATGGATTACGCTTTTGGCGATCGGACTCGCTATTTGTGGAGTAGCCCGCCTATCAATCGATGAGGGTGAGATGCGATTAAACGGGCTAGGCGTGATCATCGTATTGCTTTCCGCCGTCGCTTATGCCCTCTATATCGTGACCGTCAATAAATCAAGGGTACATGATATGCCGGGACGAAAACTTACGTTCTATGTATTTATCGTCAGCACCTTTTTATTTTTCATAAAAGCGCAAACAGGAACAGGGATCCAACCCATTCCAGACCTACCCTCTTTCATCAACCTTGTCTTATTAGCCTTCTTGCCAACCGTAGTATCCAACATTACATTGGTACAGGCCGTGCATCATATCGGCTCCACCCTGACCTCCGTACTGGGAGCAACAGAGCCGGTGACAGCCGTTTGCGTAGGAGTCCTAGTCTTCGGAGAGCCTTTCACCCCTCACCTCGCTTTGGGTATCTTATTGATTATCGTAGCGGTAACGTTGATCATCCTGTCCAAATACATACAGAAAAGCCTTCATGAAGCCAAGCGCTTGTTCAAGGCACGACATATCTTAAGAGCCAAATAACAATACGACCGAAAGCAATACGGCATAGATAAATACATTCCGTGCCGTATGCCCTAACGTTCTATTAAGCTCACGGCCTTGATAATGTCTCATCTCCAACCACGTGGCGGCAAACAGCACGCTAAAAGCCGCAAATAAACAAACCAGCCAAGGTGAGGCATCCATCAATAAAGGCAGCGTGATCAAGACAGCCAATATACCGTTCAGCAAATAAGCTACCAACCCGAACGTACGCCCGAATAGCACAATCGTAGTCCGTTTACGAGCCGCCTTATCTTGCTCATAATCCCGGTAATTATTCACGATCAAAATATTGGCGGACAACAGCCCCAATGACAACGAAAGCAAGAATGACAATAAGGAAAACGATAACGCTTGTACATAATACGTAAAACAAACCGGAATAATCCCATAAAACAATACGACACATACATCCCCCAACCCGTTATAAGCCAAAGGAAACGGCCCCGCCGAATAAGCCAAGACACAAATAGCGATAGCGATTCCTACACCGATCAGCTCCCAGCCAGCAAAGAACAACAAGAAACAACCACACAGACAAGAAAGCCCCAACGTGATAAAAGTCCCCCATAGCATTGCCTTAGGAGTTATCCAACCGGAAGCCACCGCTCGCTCCGGGCCTAACCGGTCCTCCTTATCCGCCCCCTTCTTAAAATCAAAATAATCATTGGCAAAATTACTGGCTATCTGGGCGAGTAAAGCCACCAAAACACAAAGGATCGCAGGAACCAGTTTAAATACTCCATCCCTGTAAGCCAGCGCGCAACCAACTAATACCGGACTAAATGACGCCGACAACGTTTTTGGACGTGCCGCCTCTAACCAAGCTTGAATTCTCGATTTGTTGTTCTCCATTCTATTGTTTTATTCTTAAAATATCCACAAAAATAAAAAACAAATAACATATACTGTTGTTATTATCTAAAGAAATACTCGTATATTTGCGCCATGAAGAATTTTCTATTCATATTAGGCCTGTTGATTAGCTTCATGCTATTTGCTCCCGAAGAAGGGACAAAGAGTATGGATGAGGTTATGTCTGCAACTAAAGAGGCCGTTATGAAAGAAAAAAACACGGCAGATGCCCAACGTCGTTTCGAAGTATTAAGTAACGAGCTGAAAAGCAGTAACTGCTTAACTCCCCGCAGGATTTCACAAACGACAAACAACACTATCGAAATACGGATATGGAAAAATATGGAGAAATCCCTTCAAGACATGCGTTTGAGAGGAGTAAATCAACTTCATAGAGTATCTCAACATATATCCACTTTTCAGATCATAAATTTATCCACACTTCTGTGTCGTATGGGAGAGCATGTCTTTGCCCTACGAAAACTCATTATTTAGTTTTTAATTGTTTCATATTTGTATCTTTCGGCAAGTCATTGATATGTCTTATCGGTAGGAATATTGCATTTATTAAATCAATATTTCCGGGGAGTTATTGCCCATTTACATTATTATAAACAATTAAAAATTACAATTATGACAACTAATAAATCAGGTAAAATACGTATATATCTTTATGTTCTTCTAACAATCGCAGGTTGTGTATTCGCATGTAGTTCTATCATCCCTAACGACTATATTAAATTAGTAGTAGTTATGGGCACTCTATGTGTTGGTCTATATGGCATAATGAAAGGACTGAGTAGTACCGGGACGTCATCGGAAGAGGAAGTCTTGGAAAAAGAATAATAAAATACAACAATTATCGAATCCTAAAAAAATAAGAAGATCATGAGAATAAATAAAGATTTGGCTGATGCAATCATGATGGTTTCATTTATCGTATTGGTATTAGTCGGAACTACAACATTTGACAATGAGGTTACTAAAAACGTAACCATGGGATCCCTCGGTGTGATTACGGTAGCGATGTTAGTTCTTCGCGTCATAGGATCACGCCAAAAGGAAGAGGAAGAAGCCTTTTAGTAGTTAGTCCATTGGTTTCCTGTTGTTGTCCCGGGGTGACCCGGGATTATCTGAGATACGTTTTTCTACCTACATTATAATAACTTGCTGTTTGACTTGGGTATAGCGTTTTTACGCTTGACAACAGGAAACCGGACTTATATACCTTACACTTTTCTACTGAACTTTTTCTCTTTGACAAGACTAACTGCGGCAGCGGCGAAAAACAAGAAAACACCTCCCGTTAACAAAGCGAACACGGCATGCCCATGATAAACATTACGTACAATCCATCCATGAATGATTCCATTCGTGATCTGAGGTATCGTTATAAAGAAATTAAATATACCCATATAAGTACCCATCTTATCTGCGGGAAGACTATCGGAAAGAATAGCATAAGGCATCGCCAATATACTTGCCCACGCTATACCGATGCCAATCATCGAAAAGACCATCATTCCTGTGCTATTCAACAAATAGAGAGAAACCAGCCCTGCTCCTCCTAGGCATAAACAGAGGGCATGAGTCATTTTCCGACCTAAATGACGGGCAATCGGGATCAATAATAAAGCGAATAACATCGCCACAAAATTATAGATACTGAATAACTCACCTACCTTATCGCCAGCCATCGCATATTCGGCGGAAGCAGGATCTGTTGCCCCATATACATGTTCAGCGATAGCAGGCGTAGAATAAACCCACATGGAATACAAGGCAAACCAAGCGAAAAACTGACATAAACCTAACTGTAACATTATTTTAGGCATATGAAAGATATCGTGCATGATCTCCATAAAGCCATTGCTATCCCGCCTTTTTTCGATGACATCGCCACCGGAAAGCCTAAACTCAGCCATCTCTTCCGGGGAATATTCCTTTGTCTTAAAGATCGTCCATAATACGCTCGCTAATAAAATAGCAGCACCGGCATAAAAGGCGAATTTAACATTATCGGCAACCTCACCGGCAACCGCCGTATTCGATAGACCGAATACCTTATTCATAATACTCGGCAACAAGGAACCAACGACGGCACCGATACCGATCAAGAAAGTCTGGATCGAGAAGCCAGTCGTATGCTGCTCATCGGGTAGCATATCCCCTACCAAGGCCCGGAAAGGCTCCATCGTCACATTGATGGAAGCATCCATGATCATCAACATACCCGCACCAATCAATACGGGAGATAAAATAGCCGTCTCTGTACCGGGTGACAAGAACAATCCCGCATTTGGCATCAATATCAAGGCGATCGTCGTAAAGATAGCTCCTACCAGAAAAAACGGACGCCGACGTCCTAAACGGCACCATGTTTGGTCGGAATAATGACCAATGATAGGTTGTATGATCATACCTGTCAGCGGAGCCGCTAACCAAAATAAGGATAGTTGCTCTACATCCGCTCCATAGGTTTGAAGTATTCTACTTGAATTTGCGTTCTGAAGGGCGAAACCGAATTGAATGCCCAAGAAACCGAAAGTTAGATTCCAAATTTGCCAAAAACTCAAAAATGGTTTTGTTTTCATGAGAATTATGTTTTTTAAGGTATTTATTTGTTTGGTGACAAACATACGGAATTATTCCGAAACAGGACGTCATCCCGATTCAAATTCATACGAAGAAGTAAAGCAAACGTTTTCGGAAGCCACTTTTTTAACGGGTAGACTGTCTCACCACCAGATTTGTCTTGATAATCTTGCTCACGATACGATCCCCGTCACGCACGCCATTCAAACGTTCTATCAGCAAACGCATAGCGATAGCTCCCAACTCATAACCATGTTGATCCACGGAGGTCAGCAGGGGATCGCTAACTTCCGCTAAGCTATTATTCGTAAACCCACAAATCGAAACCTCATCGGGTATCCTCAATCCCTTGGCCTTTACAACATTCAGCACCCCAATAGCGGTCTCATCATTTACGGCGAAGAACGCATCCGGACGATTGGGCAACGACAATAATTCCGGGGTCAACCGAAGCGCCTCGGTATAATTATCACAAATCTTAATTAACTCTTTATCTACCGGTAATCCATTTTTACGCAAAGCATCCTCATATCCCATCCTACGATTATTAGAGATCGCTAAATGAGAAGGAGATCCGAAAAAGGCGATTCGCCGGCAACCGCTACGAATCAAGTATTCAACAGCGGAACAAACCCCGGCATAATCATCAACGACCACCCGGTCTGTCAAGATCCCCGTGCATATACGATCGAAAAACACCATGGGTATATCGCTATCGATTAGTTCTTGGAAATGATTGTAGATCGTCGTTGTTTTAGCGACAGAAGCCAAGACACCGCAAACACGTGCTTCCAATAAAGCTTGCGCACCTTTTACTTCTTTCTCATAATTCTCATTACTTTGACAAATAATAACACGATACCCTCCCTTTTCCGCCTCATCCTCTATACCGGATAAAACAGAAGAAAAGAAATAATGTACGATCTGCGGTAAAATAACACCGATTGTTTTCGTATTATTTGTCCGTAAACTCAAGGCTAAGGCATTGGGCTTATATTTATGTTCACGAGCGTAAGCATTCACTATATTCTTGGTTTCTTGGCTGATATCCGGATGATCAGCCAAGGAACGAGAGACTGTTGACGGGGAAATATGCAAGGCTTTCGCTATATCCTTTATCGTGATTTGACGCTTTTTCATGGTTCTCTTCTTTATAAAATCAAAGATATGTATTTAGGTCATACAATGCAAACGTTTGCGAGAACGTTTGGAGGACGATTATGAATAAAAGCGATACTTACACGGATGAATCATGTCTAAAAAGATATGTTTTAGAGCATACTTTTGTTAAATCAAGTTAAGTAAATGAGATTTCCAAACTATTTACTATGCTACATAACATAAAACCTCTATATTTGCACTGTGTTTTTCATGGTATTAGATTTAAGG
>OHHQ01000161.1_pt1 | contig 46467 bp, 40 predicted proteins | sample 1568051 | NCBI WGS metagenome assembly OHHQ01 (sample SAMEA3879567, study PRJEB24766) | human gut metagenome | biome: human-associated habitat; feature: feces | place: USA | collected 1985/1987
TTCGGTATTGCGTGGATGGGCGATACTTTTATCTCGGGCAACATTGCCGTCATCAAGGAAAATATATTCGGCCTGGTGACCAATATGCCATGGCTTTTCGGTATTGCGCTTTTTGTCATGTCCATCCTGCTGTTCAGTCAGGCGGCAACTATCCGTGCCTTGCTTCCTTTGGGTATGGCGCTGGGCATTTCGCCCTATATGCTGATTGCCCTCTTTCCGGCGGTCAACGGGTATTTTTTCATCCCGAATTATCCGACGGTGGTGGCAGCCATCAATTTTGATACCACGGGTACCACCCGTATTGGAAAATATGTGCTGAACCATTCTTTCATGATGCCGGGATTGATAGCGACCGGGGTTTCTGTAGGATTGGGGTTGTTATTTATTCAATTCTTGTAATAGTTGAAGGAGGGCTTGGATTCGCTGGCACAGAGTTTTATACTTCATGGCTTTATCTGGCTCTCCCAATTCATCATAAACTTTTGCCAAGATCTCATAAATGCGTATCCGACTTGGGATAATCTGATATTCATTTGTCAGATCTAAAGCCTCTTGCAAAAAAGACAAAGAACTTGGAAGATCTACCTGACAGTAACAAAGTTCTCCCATATCAATCAATGCGGATAGCCTATTTGATTTATCGTCTATCCGCTTAAAGAAGAATAAAGCCTCTTTCAAATATCTCGAAGCCCTATCATAATCGCAAGTACGCATTAAAAGAAGTCCGCGTAAACGGGATAACATCATTTTTCCCCACTCGCACTCCAGTAATCCAGATGCCTCTTCAAGCTTATAATCCGCATCTTGAAGCCGACCTTCCAGCAAAAAACATTCACCCAAACAAACTTCTGAATAGCCTTGATCATAGGGAGATCTTTCTTTTACAAATAATTTTATACTCTCCAACAGATCCTCCTTGGCTGAATCCAATTGATCCAAAGCCATATCTATCAAAGCCAACCCCCTCAAAGAAAGTGCCTTTCCATAATTTAACCGACGATAAGTATAAAGTTCCAACGCTGCTTGATAATACATACGGGCAAAATAATACTCGCCTATATCTTTATAAGAATCCCCTAAACGCAACAAATTATAAGCAACCTGAGGTAACTTTTGTCTGGAAGTGTAAAAAGATAAGCTATCCCGGTAGGACTTCCGTGCATCGACATAACGACCTCGAGCAGAATTAATATCCCCCAATAACCATAAGGAAGTCGCTTTCGCTAAGACATCTCCGCTGGCAATACTTTCCTGCAAGGCATAACGCACCGCATGATTAGCCTCCTCTACTTTATATTGTTTTATAAGACTATAAGCTAAAAGATTATAGGCCGCAATGATAATAGAGATTGAATCTCCAGCCATGAATTGTCCTATCAACGATTTCATTTCAAACTCAGCACGTTCCCACTCCCTTTGATTTACGTATAACAAAGCTTTCTGTAAAACTACCGTCTGTTTGAAATTCCTGTTTTTTATTTGATCTGAGTATTTCCCTGCTTTATCCAAGCAGTTCATTGCTTCTTTTTCATTGTTCAATGTTATTTGTAAAGAAGAAAGGTCCGTGTAAATGAAAGACTTTGCATAAGCATTGGACTTCGCCCTCAGCTTATTTAATTTCAGTACTTTTCCTTTCCCATCCAAAACATTGAATGCCCGCTGCCCCAACCATAACATCAAATCCACCTTCGAATCCTCCGGAATTAGAACTTTACCAGTCAGACTCTTAGCGGTAACTATATCATCCTCAACTTGACGACGGATATTTGTTAACTGAAGTACAACATTATTGACCAGAAATAAATCAGGCATGTATTTAGTCGCTGATTCAATAAAACGGGCATCGCCAATATAAAAATGTTTTAAATTCCGCTCAAAAATAAAATCACGATAGATTAACATGGACGGATAAACAGAATTCATCAATTCCTCTGATTCAAAACAATCACAACGTACTACAAAAACAGTATTTTTATCTCCCTTCCGATATGCCATGTTCAACGTGCGCTTATCCCAAATCTCCTCAATGGGAAACCGTAAATGAGCCCGCAAAAAACGAACAAACAAGTCTGCCAAATCCACATCCGAGGAAGATATAAAACCCACAAAAGAAAGCTCCTCCAGCTCTAAAGCGGGATGCCGCATACAAGTATCTAATTCTAAAGCTTGTTCAGCAGAGATATATGTATAAATCAAATCATCCTTCATTCAGATAGAGACTTATAGAATCCTCGAGCAGTGGATTAACCGTACTCCACCAATCTCCATTTTGACAAATAAAAATAAATAACGAAGAAAGAGCGATCGTTAAAACATCATTGTTTTCTTGACAACCAAACTGATTCTTCCGAATCGAATCTAATAGCAGAAGCAACGAACGATTCCCCATTAAAACGGGTTGCATATTTTTTTTCAGGCTAGATACAGCCTCTACGACATCTTCCATCGATATAGATTCACATTTGTTCATATAGGCGTTCAAACAAGCAGAAGCCAGCAACCGGACAAATTGACGCACATTACCACCGGAATAACGAATCGCAGTATCAATCACATCCTTTCCATATAAAGCTGTATTACTTACACGTTTAAGAGCGATCTTACACAATAACTCACAATCTTCCTCTAAAGCGGAATGCACACCTCCTCTTATCGATTCTTTAATCTTTAGACCTAGAAAATACTCTTTAGAATCTTGGTGAAGGAACTTAGCTTCTAAAGCTAGACAAACCGGAGTAATAATAATTTTTTTACATTGAAGGTCTGTCAGATAACTCCTGTTCTCTATAAAAATATCTCTAATTTGTGAAGGCTTTTCGATTTTCTCCAAATCATCCCAAATCACAAGTATTTGTTTCTGATTATTTTCTACAGCATATTGACGAATCATCTGGTTGATCATCGCCAAAAAATCAACTTTACTGATATTGAAAAATTTCCTACATAACTCACGCTTTTCCGTTTCCAAATGATACTCCGCTTCAATATTGGCGTGAGCACCTACAAACAGACTCAATAATTTAGTAAAAGGGATACCTAAGCCGACATTCGCATTTACATTCGCACCCTCCCTTTGGGCCTCCTCTTGGACATATTCCGCTTTTTCTTTATGCTGATCATATAATTTTCGAATCGTAGCCTCAAACATATCCTTTTTCCGCAACCGCTTTAACAGTTCCAGCGCAAACATCAATAAGATATCAATAATATCTATATCCTGTAGATCAAATAGGTAACGTCCTCTAATTAAAACAAGTTCATAAGAATTCCGTAAATCATCATCATCAAAATAGTTTAAAGCCGTAGATTTTCCGGAACCCGGCTGCCCATAAATATAAAAGCAATCTTGGGTACTCGTATCCAATGTTAAAGCCACTTTCAATCTTCTCAACTTACGCTCATATAAAGGCACATAGAAATCCGCACCTTCTTTCTGAGACTGTAAAGTCCCTACATTATTCAGATTTACATACAGTTGCTTCAAATCCTCAGCGTACTTTGATATTGAATCATTCATGAGTTCTATATTTTATTTTGATATACGGTCTCACAAAGATAAAAATAATTATGGGTTCCGATTACGGAACCCATAATTATAAAATGATATTTCCTTATTTCAATAACTTCTCTTGGATTAGCTGTTTCAACTCCTGCTTTCCCATCGTGCCGATCATCATCTCACGGGGACCGTCTAGCGGGCAAAACATCAAAGTGGGAATCGTTCGGATATTAAAGGCTGTCTCGAGTGCCTCCTCTTGATCTACATCCACCTTATAAATATAAATCTTCCCATCAAATTCTTTGGCAAACTCATCCAATATCGGGCTTAAGCGTTTGCAATAACCGCACCAAGGAGCGTGAAAATCTATGAGGCAAGGACGACTTCCTATATATTTCCAATCTTTGGGATTCGCCTCAAAATCACCGACATTGGCGATAAAACCATCTTTCGTTAAATCGATCACTACCATACTTCTCTATATTTTGATTTATAATATAACAAAGATAAGTATGAATAGGTTGCGGTATTTTTTATACTTTCGCGACATCGTTTTAACATACAGACAGAATGCTCACACTTGATAAAATTTATCAGGCATCATATGCCTTGAAGACAGTCATCAGACGCACTGATTTAATCAGCGCTCCCAATATCAATCCGGAATCCCATATTTTTCTAAAACCAGAGAACTTACAAGTAACCGGATCGTTTAAAGTGCGCGGCGCTTGTTTCAAGATCGCCCAGCTTACGGAAGAAGAGAAATCGCATGGCGTAGTGGCTTGCTCGGCGGGAAACCATGCCCAAGGTGTGGCATTAGCGGCTACCGCTCATGGTATCAAGTCCTTAATCTGCTTGCCCGATAACGCTCCTATCTCTAAAGTCGAGGCTACTAAATCTTATGGGGCAGATGTATGCCTTGTCGAAGGTGTTTACGATGACGCCTATAACAAGGCTTTACAATTGAAGGATGAGAAAGGATACACATTTATCCATCCGTTTGATGATGAGGATGTGATCGCCGGACAAGGGACCATCGGTTTGGAGTTATTGGAACAACTCCCGGAAGTAGAGGCTGTAATCATTCCGATCGGAGGGGGTGGGCTGATCTCCGGAGTCGCCTATGCCATCAAGAACTTGAACCCGGATATCAGAGTTTACGGAGTGCAAGCCAAAGGAGCGCCCAGCATGTTAAACTCTATCGAGCATGGGAAAATCGAACGTCTCGAAGGTGTCCGTACCATAGCCGACGGTATCGCCGTAAAAGAACCGGGAATACATACGTTCGATCTTTGCCAGCAATATGTGGACGAGATCGTATCCGTGACAGACGATGAGATTTCCACCGCTATCCTCGCGTTGATCGAGCAACATAAATTAATCGCCGAAGGGGCGGGTGCCGTAGCCGTGGCCGCCGCCATGTTCAATAAAGTACCCATCAAAGGGAAAAAAGTAATCTGTTTGATTTCCGGCGGAAATATCGACGTGAATATCCTTTCCCGGGTAATCGGACGTGGTTTGCAGAAATCCGGCCGCTCTTGTTCCATGACGATCGAATTGGTAGACAAACCCGGACAACTACAGCACGTATCTGAAATCATTGCCTCTACCGGCGCTAACGTAGTATCCGTATATCACGAGCGTGTCAGCCATACGGCTGATATCAATGGCTGTTATCTGCGGTTGGAGATGGAAACAAGGAATCAGCAACAGATTAATGAGATCCGGCAATTACTCACTGTTTCGGGATATAAGATAGTGGAAGGATAGACAATTCGTCCCTAAGCATACAACTGATCGACAAACCATTACTGTGCCACCAGTTTCCATAGGCGTGGCACAGCCGTGCCCTAAGAATGGCACAAGCTAGATATTAATATATTGTCTTAACGTATTCACATACTCCTCCATCGCCAAGCGTCCTTTGTCTGTGATCCGGCAAACCGTTCGGGGCTTCTTCCCGGCAAACCCCTTCTCGATCTCGATATAACCAGCTTCATTAAGTTTGTCCAATTGGACGCTGAGATTTCCCGCGGTAGCGCTCGTCTTCTCCTTGATATAGACAAACTCCGCCTCCTCCACCGATAGTAAAATGGACATCACCGCTAGCCGGAGTTGGGAATGCAATAAAGGATCTAATTCTTTAAACATTGTTTTTTAGCTTTATTATTAAGAATATGCCCGGGAATAATCATCATTACCACAAATGAAAGGCCAAAATACAAATACCATAAAACCGTGACAGGATCATGATTTATCAAACTCATCAGCATGTAGATAACTAAGACGAAAGCAACTACCGGAGAGTAAATCATCCATTTCTCCCGCAAGATAATGCCATTTATCGATATCCCCAACCCACAATATAATAACGATAAAGGAAGCATCAATATAAAATCGACGGATTGCCCATAAAGTGCGCAAAACACCGCGATCAAGACGAACGTCAGTCCAAACATGTAACCAAACACTTGCCATACCTTGGAGATCGTCTTGTCCGTATAAGTCACCACGGCCGGCTCGCAACCTCTTTGCTTGTATGAAATAACCGGCCCGACAGCAAACATGAGCATCCATCCCCAAGACCAAATATAATTTTGCGTATACACAATCAAGGAGGATATCACGACCGATAAGAGTACGGTAAAATACCCCCAATAAAGCAATACATTGCCACTCCCTACTTCCATATTTCGCTTGCTGGAGTTGATCATCTGAGCGATAATATCCAGACTTTCTTTCTCTGATAATTTTCTATCTTCCATAACTGTATTTATTTTATCTTGTTCTTCATCCAATGTGAAAATGTAAATACGTATCCAAAGATAAGGCCATTGGTATTTCCGAGCAACCTTTCGGTTATTATTTTTCATTCAGGCGACTCCGTTCAGAACCGGAACCTATCTCAATCTTACTCTTCCTTACTTTCTTTCCGCTATTGAAATTCCATGTCAACGCAACCTTAAAGACCCTTCCAGTAAGTCCGTTTTCATAACGGGATGACGTTCGATAAACATCCAACGTACTGGCGTACTCATTGGCTTGGTTAAAGATATTATCGACTGAGACCGCTAACAATAGCTTATCATTCAAGAGTTTCTTCCTCGCCATTACTCCAACCGTATGCCGGGGGGCGACCTCGCTATTACCGGAATATAGCCGGCTCGTTCCACTATACCGGGCCTCCACCGTAAAACCTGCCGGCAACGTAAAGGTAGCGATCGCATTGGCAAACCCTAAATAATGAGACGAGAAAGAAGACAATTCCGTCATCCGGATATCCTGCCGTACGCCTATGAAATTCCCTGTCAAGTTACACCAAGTAAAGGGTTGATACGGCAAGCTGACCGTTACAAACCAATGGTTTTCCCGATCGTGATTTTCATACGTGATATAGGATACATCGGGATTCGCCACATCTTGTTTACAGAACTCCCGGATCAAGTCGTGGTGCAAGTTTCCTCCTACAGTCACCGTATAACGATAATTATAAACCAACGTTACACTGAAACGATTGATATAAGTAGGACGCAGATAGGGATTCCCGATCTGGTAGCTATAGTCCGAACTCTGTATACGATTCGGATTCAAGGTATAGAACGGAGGACGTTCGATATTACGAGCATATTGCCCGACCAGCATCCACCTCTTGATGGGATCGAACGCATAGGTCACGTTCAAGTTCGGAAAAAGATCCAGATAATCCCGACTAAAATCCTCACTTCTATCCGATGTCTTGGAATATTCCGCACGTACCCCCGCAACGAACGACCAGTTCTTGATCTCCGCAGAGAAAGAGGCGTAAGCTCCTACTATATTTTCATTATATCTCAAGGTATATCCATATTCCTCATTTGGAATCCAGCTACCACTAGAGGTTAACCCCTCGTACAAGGAATGATCATCCATCAACGTATAGGTATATTTGGTCCCGATTTTCAAAGACATTTTTTTACGCAAATTCTTTTGGAAAGAAATATCGGTTGTCGCCATATCATAATCCGCCGCCGCATGACTCCGGTAAACCGTGTCATAGCTCCAACTAGACTGTTCATAACAGATCGTATGGAAATTATCCCCGGTCGATCGCTTACTTACGTAATCGGCTATAATCTTAAATACCGAGCCTCGTTCATCCATTTTACGTAAGTAATTGACCGTAGCGGAAAACGTGTTATAATCATCCTTCTGTCGATAATTCCCCCTACTCTTCATAGGATAAGAGTTCTTTACTAAATCCGTTTGACTCCAAGATGTTCCGTCCGAAGCTTGATTGATATATTCGATCTCAGCTCCTACACTATTCAGCGAATCGATCTCGAAAATAGCCCCGACACGTCCATTCCCATATTTGGAATCCGTATCATACAAAGATTGAGACACAAACTTATTCCCCACCGTTCCGTATTCCCTGTTGGAGTTCATCTCTCCTTTATCCCGGGGAGTAAAAGTACCCGATACCGCTCCATTCAAGCTCCATTTCCCGACACGTGCATTTACGGACGCCGATGGAATATACCCTTGTAAAGATGGAGACAATGACGTACCTAAAGATACATATCCTTGCATACCGTTATCCGGACGTCGCCGCAATGAGATCTTGATCACTCCACCCTTAGTTGAGGCCTCATACTCAACTCCCGCGATCGGTATCACCTCAATCCTTTTTATATCCTCCGATTTCAAAGACCGCAAATAAGCCAGTAGCTCCTCTCCCGTTAAACGAATCTCACGGTCATCCACAAACACCTTCGTTCCTTGCGCCCCGTTTATCGAGATAGTTTCATCCGAGAGCCAGACACCCGGTGCCTGTGATAATAATTCCGTACCATCCCTTCCGGCAGATGGCATGACCGACATGATAAAGCGGTCCGCCTTCCGCTCAATATTCTTCGCTTGAACAACGACTTCCCTCAGAACATGGTTCGATAGATCTAGAATCAAGGAATCCCGCCGTTTTATCGGCAAGATCAGCTCTTTCCGTAAAGGCTCGTATCCGAGGCATTGAACAACAAGCCTATACTTCCCAGCCTCAGCCTCCATGCTAAAATCGCCATCACTATTGGCCACGGCACCCCCTACCTGTTTTTCTCCCGATAAAAGCACAGCGGTCGCATATTCCACGGCATTTCCCTCCGCATCGGAAACATGGGCTTTATAAACCGTTTGTCCCGAGATCTTTTGAGCACTACCCCCGCCTATCGCCAAAATCCAAAGCGATAGTAGTAAAAACCGTACCATGGCTCTATTGATTTACCGGATAATACAGTTTTAATTTGAAAGTCGCTTCCTCATCCTTCACCTCGCAACTTTTCAACGCATATCCTTCCGCAGGCCCTTTTCCTTCCAGCATATCCATTTGCCAATTCTCGTTCTCGTCATGGAATACGGACAGATCAAACTTTTCCCAATCCACGTTTTCCAGTCGGATCGTAACCTTTCCTTTCTCAGACTTCGCCATACCATAAACAGGCTTGGTATCTTTCCCTGACTGAGCCATAACCAGGATATTCCCTTGGTTACCGCGTATATTACCAACCTCTACGATAATAGTACGTGCCTCTACGCAACCACATACCAACATGAACAAAGATAATATGAATAGAACTCGTCTCATTTTAGTATCCTCCTCTTAATCATTATTACTGTTACTACAAACAAGTTTATTTTATAAACTATCTATGGATAAAAAAATGCAAAGGAGCTGCGCATCACTCTTTGCATATCACAAATATAGACAAGTTTATTTTATAAACCAAATAAAATTATAAAATATTCCAATAAAAATTTGACTCTGCAAAATACAGCCAAAATCCCCCACTAACCCTCCTAGAAAACACGTACATGCTTTCAAAACAACTATCTTAAGTTTGAAACAAAGCATATTTTTCGCTATATTGCGCACATTTAGAATATATATGAACAGGACCAACATACAAATAACTAAAGATATGAACGAACGAATAATTGCTATACAAGCAGATATTACGACATTGGATGTAGACGCCATCGTAAATGCCGCGAACAATAGCTTATTGGGAGGTGGCGGCGTAGACGGTGCCATCCATTGGGCCGCCGGTCCGGAACTCCTTGACGAATGCCGGACTTTACAAGGATGCCCGACCGGAGAGGCGAAGATAACAAAAGGTTATCGATTGAAAGCCCGTCATGTCATACACACCGTCGGTCCTATCTACCGGAACGGACAACACGGAGAGCCGGAGCTACTGGAAAATTGTTATCGAAACTCCTTGCGATTGGCGAAAGAGAACAGACTGAGAACAATCGCTTTCCCATCAATAAGCACCGGCGTATATGGCTATCCTATCGAGGAAGCGGCACGGATAGCGATCCGCACGATCGATACCTTCCTAAAAGAGAATCCGGAAATCCGGCAAGTCACGATGTGCTGTTTCTCCGGATACGACAAATCGGTTTATACGAAAGCGCTGGAACAAATCACAACTCACGAGCCGTAATGTGGAAACACCCTTGCTTGCGTTCGTGCTTGATATAGCAACGATCCGCCCTGCGCAAATCACGAAGCACGGAGGCAAGCACCATTTTCAAGCGGTCCTTATCAATATTTAAGGTATCTTTCTCATCTATCTTAGTATAGCGTACCCATGATACATCGAACGTAGTTCCGTATTGGTGGGCAGAGTTGAGAGAAGAGTTCGTATTTCTTTTTCTCAATTTCTTGACATCGGCAACCGTACGGGTTACACTGGTTACCTTTATTTTATAGATGGAAGCATTCAAGTTTTTCAATGAGTCTTGGAAGTTTTTCCCGATATCCTCCAGCAGATTAGCGGCTTCCGGCACCAAATACGGAATAGAGTGCGTCAACTCCTCTACCTCGTAATAGTCATTCGTCTTGATCTCCACCATATCCCGGGAGGCGTGCTCCGCTCCTTCCCTCGAAGAGACAGGCTCTATGCCGATCTTCTTCGCGACGGACAAATGAACGTCATTCAAATCATTAAAATCACGATTATAGCTTCCATTGTACCAAATCTTCTTCAATTCACCTCTTTTCTCCTTACAAGAAGAAAAAGCCGTCGCCGACACGATCACGACCAGCAACAACATCACATTAAACACAGTCTTCATCTTCATTACCTTCGTTTTGCCTGACAAACATACGGAAAAATCCGAAATTACCCCTTAACTCCAATTAGTTTTTCTCTAAATGGTAGACGGACGGCTGAAAGATGTGTTCCCGTGAAATAAAACTTCTCCCTTTGCATCAATGGATAAAGAATATTACTAATTTTGTAACTTGATTCGAATAATAAAAAATAGCACATCTTTTTGAAGCGTAATTTAATAAAAGGAATAGCGGATGATTGAAAGAATTTATATTCTTGAAAGCGTAGACCCGGTAATTTTCTACGGTGTGAATAACTCTAATATGCAATTGATCAAGACATTGTTTCCGAAATTGCGTATCGTTGCCCGTGGAAATGTGATGAAAGTGATTGGAGATGAGGATGAGTCCGAGCTTTTTCTCAAGAAAATCCGTGAGGTGGAAAAATACTGTGAGGAGTTTAACTCGCTCTCCGAAGACGTGATTCTGGATATTATAAAAGGGAAAGGCCCCACGGTCGTGAAGCAGGAGAACCTGATCATCCACGGCATGAATGGCAAGCCGATTACCGCACGTACCGAGAATCAACAGTTATTGGTAAAGGCTTTCGAGAACAACGATCTGGTTTTCGCCACAGGACCCGCCGGTTCGGGCAAAACATTCGTCGCTATCGCCCTAGCCGTAAAAGCATTAAAGAATAAGGAAGTACGGAAGATCATCTTAAGTCGTCCCGCCGTAGAAGCCGGAGAAAAACTGGGTTTCTTGCCGGGCGAGATGAAGGATAAGCTAGATCCCTATCTGCAACCCCTTTACGACGCCTTGCAGGATATGATCCCAGCGGCTAAGCTAAAAGAATATATGGAGAATAACGTGATACAGATCGCCCCGCTGGCGTTTATGCGTGGTCGTACCTTGAACGACGCCGTCATTATATTGGACGAGGCGCAAAACACGACGACGCATCAAATCAAGATGTTCTTGACCCGCTTGGGTATGAACGCCAAGATGATCGTCACCGGAGATGTCACGCAGATAGACCTTCCGCCTTCTACCACGTCCGGATTGATACAGGCCATGCAAATATTGAAGGGCGTAAACGGGATCGCTAAGATCGAGTTCACCAAGAAAGATATTGTCCGGCATAAACTTGTCCAACGAATCGTAGAGGCTTATGATAAGTTCGACGATAAACGGAAGAAAGAGATCAAAGAGGCAAAAGAGAAGAAAACGAATATAGACAACAACTAAAAGTAAGAGTCATGAAGAAGGCATTAGTTAAAACAGACTTCAATTTCCCGCGACAAAAGAGCGTATACCATGGGAAAGTACGCGACGTGTACAACATCAATGACGAGGTATTGGTAATGGTCGCTACAGACCGTATTTCCGCTTTCGATGTTATCTTGCCGGAAGGTATTCCTTACAAGGGACAAATGTTAAACCAGATCGCCGCCAAGTTCCTTGACGCTACGACTGATATTTGTCCGAACTGGAAAATGGCTACTCCGGACCCGATGGTAACGGTTGGCGTTCAATGCCAAGGTTTTCCGGTTGAGATGATCGTACGTGGTTATCTGTGCGGAAGCGCATGGCGTGCTTATAAGAGCGGCGTGCGTGAGATCTGCGGCGTGAAACTACCGGAAGGTATGCGTGAGAACCAACGTTTCCCCGAACCCATCATCACCCCGACCACAAAGGCTGAGATTGGAGAGCATGATCAAGATATCTCTAAAGAGGAGATTCTCGCTAAAGGTTTGGTCTCTAAAGAGGACTACGAGGTTCTTGAGAAATATACGATGGCCTTGTTCAAACGCGGTACCGAGATCGCCAAGGAACGTGGTTTGATCTTGGTTGACACAAAATATGAGTTCGGCCATCGTGACGGCAAGATCTATTTGATCGACGAGATCCATACTCCGGATTCCTCCCGTTATTTCTACTCAGAAGGATACGAGGATCGTTTTGCCAAGGGTGAACCGCAGAAGCAACTTTCCAAGGAGTTCGTTCGCGAATGGTTGATGGAAAATGGCTTCCAAGGTAAGTCCGGACAGAAAGTTCCTGAGATGACACCGGAGATCGTAGAAGGAATCAGCAACCGATATATCGAATTGTTCGAGCACATCACAGGGGAGACTTTCGTAAAAGGCGAGACTGATAACTTGCTGAACCGCATCGAGAAAAACGTTACCGAATATTTACAGAATAAATAAGATACCGCACATGACACAGTATGGTTCAGAGACAATACTTCCTTATAACAAAGAGGAACAAAAGGGCACGCAAGTCAAACGTATGTTCGACTCGATAGCCGAAACGTATGATCAACTCAACCATACTCTCTCATTTGGTATCGACAAGATATGGCGCAGGAAAGGGATCGCTTTCCTGCGTCCTTTCTCTCCTAAAACGATACTGGATATCGCTACCGGTACCGGAGACTTGGCTATCTCCATGTACAAAAAGCTGCGCCCCGACCATATCATCGGTGCCGACATCTCGTTAGGCATGATGGAAGTGGGACGGAAAAAAGTAGCTGCCGCCGGTTATTCGGAGCATATATCCTTCGAGCAACAGGACTGTACGGCCTTGACCTACGAGGAAAACTCGTTCGATGCCGTAACCGCCGCTTTCGGGGTTCGTAATTTTGAGAACATAGAGCAAGGTATCTCAGAGATGTACCGGGTGCTGAAACCCGGTGGGCATATCATGATCTTGGAACTTTCCACACCGGAGCATTTTCCCATGAGACAACTCTACCAGATCTATTCAAAGACCGTCATCCCCTTTATCGGACGTCTACTCTCTAAAGAAAAAGTCGCGTATAATTATTTGCCGGCTTCCATCAAGGTAGTTCCTCAGGGAAAGGTCATGACGGATTTACTCACCCGTCAAGGCTTCAAGCAGGCCCGTGTACGGACCTTTACCTTCGGGATCTGTTCATTATATACAGGATCTAAAGAATAAACAATAAAAAGGTTATGCAGAAATATGGCTTACTGGGATATCCCCTCGGACATTCGTTTTCTAAAACGTATTTCAACCAGAAGTTTGAGGCGGAGAAGATCGACGCTGAGTACTTGAATTTCGAGATTCCCTCTATCAAGGAGATTAAGAACGTAATCAAAGAAAACCCTGAACTGAACGGTTTAAACGTGACCATTCCTTATAAGGAACAAGTAATCCCATATTTAGACGATTTGGATGACGATGCCCGTCAGATCGGAGCGGTAAATGTCATCAAGTTCACAAAAGGTCTTTTCGGTAAACTTAAACTGAAAGGATATAACTCGGATATCATCGGATTCAAGCAATCGATTGATCCTTTATTAAAAGAAACGCACCGGAAAGCGTTGATCCTTGGTACGGGAGGGGCGTCGAAGGCAGTCTTCCACGGACTGAAACAGCTAGGCGTTGGTGCCACGCTGGTTTCTCGCAAACCGAAAGAATTTTGTATCACGTACGATGAGATTACTCCGAAGACCATGGAGCAATATACGGTGATCGTAAACACGACTCCCTTAGGCATGTTCCCGAACGTAGACTCCTGCCCGGATATCCCGTACGATTTACTTACGCCGGATCATCTATTATATGATCTGCTTTACAATCCGGATGAGACCCTTTTCATGAAGAAAGGAAAAGAAAAAGGCGCCGTCGTGAAAAATGGTCTGGAAATGCTTCTATTACAGGCTTTCGCCGCTTGGGAGATCTGGCAGAAATAAAGAACATAGTTCTACTGCATAAGCCTTGCAGTGGTACTGCAGCCGCTTTGCAGTACTGCTGCACCAGCCTTGCGGTAGTACTGCAACCCGGGTTGCAGTAAATTTATTCCAACCAAGTCAATACATAGTCTGGTGTGACTTGATAGGCCAACTCATATTCCCGGCATGCCTCGGTCCGGGTTTCCCGTCCCGTAAACGTCCCACTCGATAAATAAGGAAAAGGATTCACGTGAAGATGCTTTTGAAAGTCCACCCCTTCCTGACCGATGATCTTGAACAAGGTTTCCTTGGCGCACCAATGGATTAATAGATGCTCCACCTCATGCTCCGGATCGATACCCGCCTCTTCTTCCGGATTCATGAAACGGCTTCGTATTTTCAAGATCCGGTCCGAACGATACTCGATATCGATTCCTGTCGGACGCTTATCCAATATTACCGCCACATAATCTTTCGTATGAGATATACTAATATATAAAGGTACGCACGCGAGGAATGGGGCACCCGTAGAATGATAGTCAACCCTTACCTCCTCTCCTAGAAGCTCCTTCAAGAGCACCCGGCTGGCCAGATGTTCCTGCCTCCGTTTCTCTGCCGATACCCGCTCCAGAAAAGAGGAATAATCCGCTTTATGCTCAAGCATACTCAAAAGTTCATCAGAGCTTTCTTCCATTCTCCAGACTCCATGCAACGGTGAGGATTGTTTATATAGCAAGGCCATATTATTCTTTCCAACTAAAGGTTTGTATAAGTTCGATGATATCTTCCCGGATATATTGGATAGCGGGAGCTAATGAATCCGCGTTAGGTTTACAGTCAAAATACAAGGCTCCCCGGAAGAAATTCGATACACTATCTGTCAACAGGAATTGTATGGGGGAAGCCGATTCTCCATCCAGAAGAAACAACGAGCCATAGACGTTGGCGGCAGGATTGGAATACGCTTTCTCCGATATCCGATTCTCCGACTTTATTTGGCGGGCGACGAAAGAGCGGCTTTCCGCCTCCGCCGTCACCAAAGAGGCAGGAGTAATTGGCAAATAGCTGCAATAAAGCTTAGCCTCTAACTCCGGATACGAGATATTCAAGCCCATAACATCCTTCTCTTGATCCGGCACCTCTATGACCGCGGCCTGAGAAACATCAAAATTAAAAGGCAGATAACTAAGATCAAGCGGTTTATATTGAGCCTTCGAAGGTTCGATACGAACATAACCCCGTGGCTTCGGCGTATATTCCACGCACGAAATACAGCCTATCCCTAAAAACAGAGAACCTCCTATGACAGCAGCTATCCATTTCATAAACACTTACTTCGTATCTTTCCCTTTCTCATCATTCCCTGTACCTTCAGGAATACGGTTAAATTTGACCTTTAATATCCTCCTGTTATCCACTTCCAGCACTTGAAAACGATATTCTTTATAATCTATAATCTCCCTACGGCGTGGAAAATCCCCCTTTATCTCCAACAAAAGACCGGCCAAAGTTTCCACTTCTTCCGTCAATTTACCAAAATCAGAGGGGTCGGCATCGATAACCCGAAAGAAATCCGTCAATAAGATCTTTGCCTCAAAGATCAAGCTACCGTCTGCTAAACGGATGAATTGTTGCTCATCCTCATCATACTCATCGGAGATCTCTCCGACAATTTCCTCTAGGATATCTTCCATCGTCACGATACCGGAGGTACCGCCGAACTCATCGACCACGATCGCCATATGAATTTTATTGGTACGGAACTCTTCCAGCAAATCATCGATCTTCTTGGTTTCCGGCACGAAATAGGCCGGTCGGATCAAACTTTGCCAACGGAATGTATCGGGCTTGTCAATATAGGGTAATAAGTCCTTGATATATAAAATACCTTTAATATTATCCTCAGTCTCGGAATATACCGGAATACGCGAATAGCCGGATTTGATAATAAAATCAACCACCTCACGGAAACTGATCTTGATCTCTATATCTTCCATATCCAGACGAGGAGTCATGATCTCATCAGCGGTCTTATTATAAAACTTGATAATTTCCGCCAGCATCTCCTTCTCCTCAGGAATCTCGGTAGAGGTTAGCTCTAACGCCTTAGAAAGTTCATCTACAGAGATATCATATTTCTTTTTCGCTAATGCTTTATTGATAACCGATGTGGAATTAACCAAGATTTTCGAGAAGGGGCGGCAGAAGCGTTCCACACCACTTAATATGGAGGCCGAGAAACGAACAAACCGCAAAGAATTCTTCTGTGCGTAAATCTTAGGCATGATCTCCCCAAAAAGTAAAAGCAAGAATGTCAATAGAATCGTCTCAAGCACAAAGCCTAGAAGAGGCGCAGCCGAGAAATTAATCCAAGCGTTGATCGCATAGGTACAAAGCATAACGACCGCCACATTCACGAAATTATTAGCGATCAAGATAGATGCCAATAGATACTCCGAACGTTCAAGGAGACGTTTGATGACAGGATCTGCCGGGCGATTCTCCTCCCCGATCTCATTCAGATCGCTCGGGGTTAGAGAAAAGAATGCCACTTCAGAGGCCGACACGAAGCCGGAAACAAACAGCAGTAAAAAGGCTAGGCTTAATGCGATCACAGGACCCGCTGTCAGCGCCTGCACCGTTACGTTTTCAAATAAGCCCCATAAATAATAGTCCGAGTCCAAGGGAAACAGTATTAGTTAAACAATATCAGAACGGGAGATCATCCGCGTCACTGGATTCTGAGAATGCGCTAGGCTGCGAGGCGGCCGGCTGTTGATAAGCGGTATTGGGCGCCGTGGTCGGCTGAGCCGGTTGTCCTTGTCCCATAGTAGGCTGCATGCTACCGCCTTGGGCAGTCGTATTGCCACCATCGGCCGGACGGGAACCCGTGCTATAAAACTCGACACGATCCGCATGGATTTCCGTAACATATCGTTTCACGCCGCTTTGGTCATCATAATTACGAGTACGGATCTTGCCTTCCACATATAAGCCGGAACCTTTACGCACCCATTTCTCCACGAAAGGAACCAAATCCCGACGAACTACGATATTATGCCACTCCGTACGTTCCGGAACCACCGTTCCATTTGCCAGCGTATACCCACGTTCCGAGGTTGCCAACGGGAAATTAGCGACAGCGGCACCACTGTCAAAATAGCGAACGTCAGGATCTTTGCCTACGTTGCCGATCAATATAACCTTATTCAATGACATAGCTCAAATTCTTAATAACCATACAAAGAAACACAAATTCAATCATTCTCACAAGTTTCCGTTTAATTTCTCTAAATAAATATGTATCAGCCGGGGAACGGCATACTTCTCAATATCCCGGCAAGGCAAAGAGAGGTAATTCCCCAAGGATTCCGGAACCCGCTCTATCTCTATTTGATAGAAAGAAGCGTATAAAATTTGATGCGAGAGCGTATGCTTGACATTCAATAGTCCTTGAGTGATACTCAATATTCCTGCGTCCCCCAATAGGTCACGGAAGGATTGCGTCTCACACAAACCGGAAAAATCCATCGCATGATCCGTCTCGATCAATGGAAATTCATACAAACCGGTCCAGATATCCTTCCCCGCCCGTCTGTTCATCCAAGTTTGCCCTTTATATATAATGTATAGATAGTGGAAATAACGATCCCTTGTCTTCGTCTTATTTTGTTTCACCGGATAAGCTTGCACATTACCGGAAGCGAACGCCATGCATTTATCTTTTAGCGGACACACCCCGCAGTCCGGGTTTTGAGGAACACATTGCAAAGCACCCAATTCCATGATCGCCTGATTATGCGTCCCTGCGTTCTTAGGGTCCAAGATCATTCCGGCCAGTTCCGCAAATTGCTTTTTACCCTTCGTGGTGTCGATCGGCGTATCTACGGCAAACAAACGGGAAAGTACCCGGTACACATTTCCATCCACGACCGGACACGGTTGGTTCCAAGCAAAAGAGACGATCGCCGCCGCCGTATACTCCCCAATACCCTTCAAGGATAATACCTCTTTATAATTCTCCGGGAAAACACCATTAAACCGCTCCATGATAGATTTAGCCGCCGCATGTAAGTTACGGGCCCGACTATAATACCCCAATCCTTGCCAATATTTCAGCACCTCATCTTCTTCCGCTGCCGCTAGAGACGCCACATCCGGGAAACGTTCGGTAAAACGCAAAAAATACTCCAGTCCCTGTACAACACGGGTTTGTTGCAATATAATCTCCGATATCCAGATGATATAGGGATCTCTCGTTTCTCTCCAAGGAAGCTCTCGTTTATAGATTTCATACCATTCAACCAATATCCGGCTGATTTCTAACTCACTTTCAGACTGTAACATAACCGCTTCCTTTCTCTCTTTTCAACATCATAACTATTTGATTACCGCAAACATACATATATATTACGAATCGAGAAGAATCTTTTTATTTAAAAATTGAAGCTTAATTCTTTTTCCACTTAAATAAAAAGCTATATATTTGCATTCCAAAAAATTAATAGGTCAAAATCAATTAATTAATTTATAGACATGACTAAAGCAGATATTGTTAGCGAGATTTCAAAAAGCACTGGTATCGACAAACAGACAGTGCTAGCAAGCGTTGAGTCCTTCATGGATATCGTAAAAAGTTCTTTAGCCCAAGGCGAAAACGTTTACTTGAGAGGTTTCGGAAGTTTCGTTATTAAGAAGAGAGCTCAAAAGACAGCTCGTAATATTTCAAAAAATACTACGATCATCATCCCGGAACACAACATTCCGTCATTTAAGCCGGCTAAGACTTTTATAGGTGAAGTTAAGTAATTAATTATTATACGTTTAATTTAAAATTTTAAAGCGATGCCTAGCGGAAAGAAAAGAAAAAGACATAAGATGTCTACGCACAAGCGCAAAAAGAGACTGAAGAAGAATAGACATAAGAAGAAATAAGTCTATCTAACGAACTCTAAAGAACAAACTTAATAAGTGACCTTTTAAGTTTGTTCTTTGCGTATTTTATAAGGTCTGATCTTAAAAACACATCTTAAGTGATTAGTGAATTAGTAGTTGATGTACAGCCCAAAGAGGTATCTATCGCCGTATTGGAGGACAAGAGCCTTGTGGAGCTCCAAAAGGAGGCCCGCAACGTCTCGTTCGCCGTTGGTGATATCTATCTAGGTAAGGTTAAGAAACTGATGCCGGGCTTAAACGCTGCGTTCATTGATGTCGGTTACAAAAAGGATGCGTTTCTTCACTATTTGGACTTAGGTCCTAACTTCAACACCCAACAGAAATATTTAAAGCAATTGCTGAGCGATCCCAAAAAGGCGCCGGTACTGTCGAAAACACAGATTCTACCGGAGATCGAAAAGAACGGGAGTATTAGTGATGTGCTGAAAGTAGGACAAGAGGTGTTGGTTCAAATTGCTAAAGAGCCTATCTCGACGAAAGGTCCCCGATTGACTTCCGAGCTTTCTTTTGCCGGAAGATATATCGTGCTGATACCGTTCGCCGATAAAGTATCTGTCTCCACCAAAATTAAATCAAGCGAGGAACGAGCCCGTTTGCGCCAGTTAATCCAAAGTATCAAACCGAAGAATTTCAGTGTTATCGTACGGACATCTTCGGAGGGCAAACGTGTTGCGGAGCTTGATCATGAACTAAAGACATTGGTGAAACGATGGGAAGATAATATCGTGAAGGTGCCTAAACTCAAAGCTCCGGCTATCGTCTATGAGGAAACGGCACGTACCGTAGCTTTGCTTCGGGATATATTCAATCCTTCTTTCCAAAATATTTATGTAAATGACAAGGAGGTCTACAACAATGTCCGCGACTATGTAAGCTTGATCGCACCGGGACGGGAAGAAATCGTACAATTATATACGGGAGAGCTTCCTATCTTCGACAACTTCGCGGTCACTAAGCAAATCAAGTCGCTATTCGGACGAACTGTCACTTACAAGAGTGGAGCTTACTTGATTATCGAGCACACGGAAGCTATGCACGTCATCGACGTGAACAGCGGGAACCGTTCCAAAGGCAGTGATGCCCAAGAGAAGACAGCTATCGACGTAAATACCGCCGCCGCCGATGAGATCGCCCGTCAGCTCCGATTACGAGACATGGGAGGTATCATAGTCATAGACTTTATCGATATGGCAGAGGCTGCCAACCGGCAAAAGCTATTTGAACACATGACAAAGGCAATGGCAAATGACCGGGCTAAACACAACATCCTTCCTCTTAGTAAGTTTGGCTTGATGCAGATTACCCGTCAGCGGGTACGTCCGGCGATGGACGTGGATACGTCTGAAGACTGCCCATCCTGTTTCGGAACAGGAACGGTTAAGCCTTCCATCCTGTTTACCGACAGTCTGGAAGAAAAAATAGATTGCTTAGTAAGCAAACATCACGTGAAGAAATTCACCCTGCATGTACATCCGTATGTCGCAGCGTATGTGAATAAGGGGTTGTTCCCCTTGAGCATGAAGTGGAAAATGAAGTACACACATGGTTTAAAAGTTATTCCCAATCAAAGTCTCGCCTTTCTTGAATACAAATTCTTTGACGCCGACAAGAATGAGCTTGACATGAAAGAAGAAAAGGAAATAATCAACAAATAACAAGAGAAGCCCCGGACCTATTAAAACGGTTCCGGGGTTTTTTGTATCCTGCCAAACCGTCAAAATGTCACGATTCATGACACGTATTATTTATTTTCAAACCCAAACTTCTTTGGCACGGCATTTGTTGAATACTATGTGAATCCTTTCAACAAGGAGGATGACGGACGATGAATAATAACAATTAAAATATTTACAATCATGGGAAAGATTATTGGAATCGACTTAGGAACAACCAACTCTTGTGTTGCCGTATTGGAAGGTAACGAACCGGTTGTTATCGCGAACAGCGAAGGTAAAAGAACAACACCTTCAATCGTAGCTTTCGTGGAAGGCGGCGAGCGTAAGGTAGGTGATCCCGCAAAACGTCAGGCTATCACCAATCCTGAAAAGACTATATTCTCTATCAAACGTTTCATGGGTGAAACTTATGACCAAGTACAAAAGGAAATCAATCGTGTTCCTTATAAAGTAGTGCGTGGTGATAACAACACTCCTCGTGTAGATATCGAAGGACGTTTGTATACTCCGCAAGAAATCTCAGCGATGATCCTGCAGAAAATGAAAAAGACAGCTGAGGATTATTTGGGACAGGAAGTAACGGAAGCCGTTATCACAGTACCTGCTTACTTTAGCGACGCTCAACGTCAGGCTACGAAAGAGGCGGGTGAGATCGCAGGTTTGACCGTACGCCGTATCGTAAACGAACCGACTGCCGCTTCTTTGGCTTATGGTTTGGATAAGACGAACAAAGACATGAAGATCGCCGTATTCGACTTAGGTGGTGGTACATTCGATATCTCTATCCTTGAGTTAGGTGACGGTGTATTCGAGGTAAAATCAACAAACGGTGATACTCACCTAGGTGGTGATGACTTCGACCACGTAATCATCGACTGGTTGGCCGAGGAGTTCGAACGTGAGGAAGGCGTAGACTTGCGTAAAGACCCGATGGCATTGCAACGTTTGAAAGAAGCTGCCGAGAAAGCGAAGATCGAGTTGTCAAGCACGACTAGCACGGAAATCAATTTGCCGTATATCATGCCGGTCAATGGTGTTCCAAAGCACTTGGTTAAGACTTTGACTCGTGCTAAATTCGAGCAATTGGCTGACGGTCTGATCCAAGCATGTATCGAACCGTGCCGTCAATCCTTGAAAGACGCTGGTTTGTCTACTTCTGATATCGACGAGGTTATCTTGGTAGGTGGTTCTACTCGTATCCCTGCTGTACAGGCTATCGTTGAGAAGTTCTTCGGTAAAGCTCCGTCTAAGGGCGTTAACCCGGATGAGGTAGTAGCCGTAGGTGCAGCGATCCAAGGTGGCGTTTTGACAGGTGAGGTTAAAGACGTATTGTTGTTGGACGTTACTCCGCTGTCTTTAGGTATTGAGACAATGGGGGGTGTAATGACTAAATTGATCGAGGCAAACACGACCATCCCGACCAAGAAGTCAGAGACATTTACAACTGCCGTAGACAATCAGCCTTCTGTTGAGATCCACATCTTGCAAGGAGAACGTTCTTTGGCTAAAGATAACAAATCTATCGGTCGTTTCCACTTAGATGGAATACCTGCCGCACAACGTGGTGTTCCTCAGATCGAGGTAACATTCGATATCGACGCTAACGGAATCTTGAACGTATCCGCCAAAGATAAAGGAACCGGTAAAGTACAAAGTATCCGTATCGAGGCTTCCAGTGGTTTGAGCGATGATGAGGTTAAGCGTATGAAAGAGGAGGCTGCCGCAAACGCAGAGGCCGATAAGAAAGAGAAAGAGCGTATCGATAAGTTGAATCAAGCGGATAGCATGATCTTCCAGACTGAGAAGCAATTGAAAGATCTTGGCGACAAGCTTCCGGCAGACAAGAAAGCTCCGATCGAAGGTGCCTTGAACAAATTGAAAGAAGCTCATAAGGCTCAGGATATCGCAGGTATCGATGCAGCTATGGCAGAATTGAACAGCGTATTCCAAGCAGCTAGCCAAGAAATGTACAACGCTCAAGGAGGTGCCCAAGGCGGCCCGCAAGCAGATCCTAACTTCGGTGGTCAACAAGCTGGCGGTAATGCAGGTAGCAACAACAGCAAAGACGGTAACGTTACGGACGTTGACTTTGAGGAAGTAAAATAACAAGAAGCGGTTTATAACCGTTCCCTTACTCCACATAAGATAGAAAAACGGTTATCGGGCCTTTCGAGGTCTGATAGCCGTTTTTTATTTCAGCCCTATATATTCGATAAAAAAACCATTGATATCCAATAATTATTAATAAGTTTGCACTCGCATAAAAAACACTCATTTTAAATTACGATTAAGGGTAACGTACTAATTTTCGACTTATGCTAGCAAGATCTATACAGAAATATTGCATATTTGTTCTACTTTTTCTGCTAGCCATTCTACAGTCCTCTTGTCAACAGTCGGGAAATAAATATCGTATATTGGTAGTGCATTCCTATGAAAGCGACTATGTAGCTTATAAAGACTGCGATCGTTTGATCCGGAAATCCCTCGAGAAAAAAGGGATTAATCCGTCGATCCAAACGTTCTATTTGAACTGCGAGCAATACGCAGCACCTGCCGAAGAAAAACGGATGTACCTGTATCTAGATTCGATTTCCACTTGGAAACCCGATCTGATATTGGTCTACGAAGATCAAGCGACTTACACGTTAATGCAATGCCATCATCCGCTAATCACTACAATCCCCATTGTATTTGGCGGCGTAAATTTCCCCAATAAGGCACTATTAGCGCAATATCCGAATGTTTCCGGATTCTGGGACGAGCCCGACTACGTCACGAACATCCGCTTGATAGAACATCTGTTGGGCAAGTCTACGATTTATATGTTGCACGATAGTACGTATATAGATAGGCACATTAAGGCTACGTTACATGAGCAATGTGCTCAAGCAGACATTCGGGTCGATAATAATCGCATCATGTATATACCAGTAGAGATCGCTACTTTGGACAGGGTCAATCAAAGCTTAAAACGACCGGATAGTACGACCGTCAACGTCGTGCCCGTGCAAGGAGACAAGCTATCAGCTGTTTCTTGGTACATGAGCAAAAATGTCCCTTACATCTACTATCTACAAGCCAAGCGGGATTACCGGGTATTGAACACCAGTCGTTTTTCCAGTAAACCCTCTTTTACGGCGATCAACGAGGATCTAGGATATTCAAATAAACTTGTAGGTGGCTATATCACCTCCTTGGAAACCCAAATAGAAGAATCTACCGATAGAGCCGCGGAAATATTGAAAGGCTCCCCTAGCGAATCATTCCCGCAGATAACAAAGAGCAAGAAGAATTATGTATTTGATTTCAATGAAGTCAAATACTGGAATATCGATAAAAGGCTTCTTCCGAAGGATGCTATATTTTTGAACTTTCCCTTTAAGGACCAATATCCAAGATTGTTCTGGAGCTTGATAATCCTAGTCAGCACGATGTGCTGCTTTGTCTTCGGTAGCTTCATCATCATGTATACCCAAGAATCCAAGGCAAAACGACAAGCGCAAAAAGCCCTATTACATGAAAAGGAATCATTAGCGGAAGCCTTGGAGAAAGCCAATGAGTCCGACCGGATGAAATCCGTATTCTTGGCTAACATGAGCCATGAGATACGTACCCCGCTAAACGCGATCATCGGCTTCTCAAGCCTAATTGCCGAACTGGATCTGACGGCGGAAGAGAAGGAGCAATACGCTAATATCATCACGACCAATAACGAGTTATTACTAAAACTAGTCAATGATATATTGGATTTGGCAAGGATTGAATCCGGAGGTATCGTCTTTCATAAGGAATCCTGCAATTTAACGGATTTAGTGAAAACCCTTTATAAACAACATCTTTCCGATATCCCCGAAGGTATTGAATTCAGGGAGAAATGCCCCGACACGCCGATCTGCTTATATTCGGATAAGGAGCGACTTTACCAAGCGCTCGAGAACATACTGAAAAACGCCATAAAATTCACTTCCGCAGGCTTTATAGAGATCGGTTACGAGTATTCTGCCGACACACAAGACGTCCGACTTTATGTACAGGATACAGGCATCGGGATCTCTCCCGAGGACCAAGAAGCGATATTCGAGCGTTTCAAGAAGCTGGATGATTTCGTGCAAGGAACAGGTCTGGGACTATCGATCTGCCAAGCTATCGTAAAACAATTAAACGGGCGTATCTCGCTCCAGTCCGAAAAAAACAGGGGGTGCCGCATAACATTGATTTTTGAGCTATAGGCCTTGGTCAAACCCACAAAACGGAATAATAACCTTTGATATCTAATTACTTTTTATACATTTGCATATCTAATATTGATATGCTACACAAATGGTGAATTCTTTTTTGCGATATATCTTGCTTTTGTCGTTACCTTTACTTTTATTGGTCATAGGTTCTTGCAAACGCCCTATAGACAGAAAGCGAGTCTTGATTATACAATCGTATGATCCGGAATTCCAAGCTTACAAAGACATCGAGAACTTTTACAAAGAAGGGTTTCAAAAGCAAGGTATTCCAGCAAGCCTTTTCACATTCTACGTAGATTGCGAGAACTATCGATCAGCGGATGAAGAACAAAAGATATACACGGAATTGAATAATCTAGTCCAATGGAAACCAGATATCATCATCGTAAACGATGATCAAGCAACTTATTCGTTATTAGCCTGTGGACATCCCATGCTAGATAGCATACCCATCGTTTTTACGGGAGTTAACTACCCGAATTTACCCTTGATCCAAAAGTATCCGAATAACGTATCTGGATTTTGGGATAAACCTGACTACCGAAAAAACATCGAACTGATAGAGTATATTTTGGGTAAATGCATAATCGTCCGTGTATTAGACAAAACTCCTCTGGATATAAAAATAGAAGATGACATGAATGAGCAAATACAAGGTTCATTCCCTTTGATATCAACAAAATATTTTAGAAATATCAAAAGCTCGACACCTTCGGAGACAACTGCCACTTTGGTGAAACATCCTAAAGTACCTTTTGATTCCACTTATATAAAAACATTTCGTCCCCGTTCTAACACTGAGGTAATCTGGGGGCTAGCGGTCAGCACCTATAATCAAGCATACCTAGCCACCAAACGGGATTTCACTACGATATCTTTGGGAAGATTTTGCTCATTCCCCAGTTTCTCTACGATCAATGAGTCGGTAGGATACGATGGAGGTTTCGTCGGGGGATATATTACCCCAGTAGAGACACAAACCCAAGAAGCCATAAAGCGCGCCGCGAGTATCCTCAAAGGGGCTGCCTCCAATAGCTTTCCACAAATAATGGAAAGCGCAAAATGTTACGTATTTGATTATCCGATTTTAGAGAAATGGGGTATTGATTGGAGAAAGTTATCTCAAGATAGTATTTTCATGAACATGCCCTTCTCCATTCGTTATCAAACCTATATTATATTCTGCGGAGTTCTTCTGAGCCTATTGATCTTGTGGATAATTTTTTATCAAAGAGTACAATACCGGCGGGAAGCTACCCACAAGAAACAAGCTCAAGAGAATTTACGAAAAGAGAAGGAATTCCTTTCTTTGGCGTTGGAAAGCGGTAATATATTCGCCTTCCGGTATAGTAATGGACTGTTTGAGTTTGACCACGATTTCTACACATCACTGGGAATGCCTCAGAAACCAATCACCATCATGCAATTCCAAGAATCCATTCATCCGGAAGATCTGGAAGATTTTATCCAACATAAATATCTACTCGATAAAGGATTTCCTTTCCGTAAGATCACTCGCCGCCGATATAATTTCAATGGCAAGGGATATATATGGTGGGAATTCAGATATGCCCAAGCCAAAAATGAACAAAGCCTCACTTCATCGAATATGGGACTAAGTGGACTTTGCCTGAACATCCAACAAAGTAAAGAAGCAGAGGAAGATCTTATAAACGCCCGGATAAGAGCGGAGGAATCGGACAAAATGAAATCGGCTTTCCTCGCCAATATGAGCCACGAGATACGCACACCTCTCAATGCCATAGTCGGTTTTTCAGAATTGCTGACTAGCAATATGGAAATAAGCCCGGATGAACGAGATGAGTTCATGCAAGTTATCAGTAAGAATAGTGATCTCTTATTGAAACTGATCAACGATATCCTCGATCTATCCCGCATCGAATCCGGTAAGATGTCTTTTACTATCACGAATTGCGACTTAAGCGAATTAGTATCGCATATTTACCGTACCCATCAATTGCTGATGCCCCAAGGCGTGGAACTTAAGATGGAGATACCCAAAATCCCAGCAATCATTCAAACAGACCGTCATAGGCTCAACCAAGTCATAACGAACCTTATAAATAACGCCGCCAAGTTCACGACGCGGGGATACATCTTAATCAAATACAATTATACCACAGACGAGAAATGGATCCAGATCTCCGTGACCGATACGGGCAAAGGCATTCCGGCGGATAAACAAGCCCAAGTATTCGAACGGTTCAGCAAACTGGACGAGTTCGCGCAAGGGACAGGCCTCGGACTGGCGATCTGCCAAATTATCATCGAGCACTTCGGAGGATATATCACCCTAGAATCCAAAGAAGGGGAAGGTAGCACATTCATCGTGACCCTCCCCTACACTCCCGGATTATCGGTATAAGATTATTCTTTCTTGAAACGTAAGAACGGCAATACAATAAATAAAGGTACGCAACAGATCATTACCCAGATAAAGAAATGCTGGTAACCGATCTGCTCCTGTATCCATCCCGACGCCATTCCCGGCAGCATCATACCTAACGCCATGAAACCGGTACTGATCGCATAATGCGAAGTTTTATATTCCCCCTCGGCGAAAAGCATCAGATACATCGTATAAGCCGTAAAGCCAAACCCGTAGCCGAATTGCTCGACAGCGACACAAGCGTTTACAACAACAATGCTCTCCGGCATCGTATAAGCCATATACAAATAGACCAAATTCGGCAAGGAGATAGCCAATGCCATAGGCCATAACCAAGTCTTCAAACCATTCCGGGATATAGCCAGACCCCCTAAAACCCCTCCGAGCAATAAGGAGATCACTCCCACCGTACCATAAGCGAACCCGACCTCACCGGTACTGAGCGCCAGTCCGCCAACCTCCCGCCCATCCAGCAGGAAAGGAGAAGCCAACTTTACCAATTGGGATTCCCCCAAACGATACGTCAGCATAAAAAGCAAAGCCGGTACAATCCCTTTCTTACTGAAAAAGCTCACGAAAGTATTGCCGAACTCCACGAAGATGGTATGAGGGGTGATATTCGTACGTTGCGCGTCACTCGCCGGACGGGGTAAGATATACTTATGCCACAAAGCCAAGGCGATAAAGGTACCGGCCAATACGAAAAACACCAGGCTCCAAGCGAAAGAAATCCGCCCGGTACTCTCCTCCAAAAGCCCCGCCAGCATGACCAGCAGACCTTGTCCGGTTAGCATCGCCACCCTGTAGAACGTATTTCGGATACCGATGAAGAACGCCTGTTGCTCCTCCGTCAAGCCCAACATATAGAACCCATCCGCGGCGATATCGTGCGTAGCGGAACTAAACGCCATCAACCAAAAGAAAGCCAAGGTAAACCGCAGAAAGAAATCCCCGGGAAGGACAAACGCCACGCCTGCCATTCCCCCGCCTATCAATAACTGCATGCTATAAATCCACCAACGCTTCGTTTTAATCAAGTCTACGAACGGGCTCCAGATGGGCTTGATCACCCAAGGAAAATAAAGCCAACTAGTAAACAAGGCGATATCCGTATTCGAGACGCCCAAACGTTTATACATGATCACAGAAAGCGTCATGACTACCACATAGGGCAAGCCTTCGGCGAAATAAAGAGACGGGATCCAAGCCCAAGGATTACGTTTTTCCATAATCAGCAGGAATTAGACGATTAGAAGTCAATACTAAATCCATCCGCATCCTTCCACGCCGGGAACTTAGCCCGGAACTCATCCAGCTCGCTCTTCTTCAAGGTACATGTACGGGTGATTTCCTCCCGTTTTCCGGCATCAGCCAATTTCTTTCCCTTAGCGTTATAAATCATGGAATCCCCTCTGAAAAGAAAACCTTTCCCATCTACCCCCACACGGTTCACGCCACAGACATAAGCCATGTTCTCGATGGCACGGGCATGCAGCAATGCCTTCCAAGCCTTCTTCCGGGCCTCGGGCCAATTGGCCACATAAATCAAAAGATCATATTCGTTATTCACGTTGCGGCTCCAAACCGGAAAACGCAGGTCATAACAAACCTGCAAACAGATATTCCAGCCTTTATAGGGCACGATCAGCCGTTTGTCGCCCGCCGAGAAATGCTTGTCCTCTTCCGCCATTCGGAACAAATGACGTTTATCGTAATAATACTCCTCTCCTTCCGGAGTGATGAAAAAGGCCCGGTTGTAGAACTTCCCGTTATCTTTCGCGATAAAACTCCCGGCCACGGCCATTTTATATTTCTTAGCCCATTCTTTTATAGTCGGTACGGTCTGGCCCTCCATCGTATCGGCTTGTTTCTCTACGTCCATGGAAAATCCCGTGGTAAACGTCTCCGGCAATACAGCTAAATCGGTTCTTCCACTGACACGGCGTAATAGTTCGCCGTAATAACCCAAGTTCTCTTCACGGTCTTCCCAAATGATATGGGATTGTATCATACTGATACGTAAGTCTTCAGTCATAGAATAAAGATATTAAGGTAAAACGTTGTTTCTTCTGAGAGAAACGGTTGTTTCATTAGGAAGAAACTTTTGTTTCCCTATAGTGAAACTTCAGTTTCTCTCAAGTGAAACCAAAGTTTCCTCCCAATGAAACTTTTTATTCCCCGGCAAGGATCGGATCCTTCCCTTGGATATGAGCGTTCCTATACTTGTACGAAGTTCTCAGGATGGCAGGCGGTCACCCCCCGATACATTTCACGTATCGTATGGATATCTTTATCCACATCGCCCGTCGGATAGAAGATACCTTTCGTACCCACCTCTTTCTTTCCATAATCAAAATAAGCCACCACGATCGGCACATTCGCCTTCAAAGCGATGAAATAGAATCCTTTTTTCCATTCCTTGACCCGTTTCCGGGTACCTTCCGGCGTCACGGCCAATTGAAACCGCTCACTGGTATTGAAACGTTCCACCATCTGATCGGTCACCGACGTACGTTTACCACGATCCACCGGAACACCTCCCAGCCAGTTAAACAATAAATTGAAAGGGAAAAAGAACCACTCTTTCTTAATCAAGAAACCCGCGTTACACCCGATCGAGGTATAAAAAAGTTTTCCTACGATAAAATCCCAGTTACTGGTATGCGGAGCCACACATACGATACATTTCGGCAAATCCACACCATCCACCGGGCCCAGCTTCCACCCCGCCATACGGAGTATCGCCTTACTAATCGCTTTCTTCATGCCTATTTGTCCTTGCTCAGCTCTCCTATCTCGTCGGCGATAGCGTTAACCTCATTTTGCAAGTCCGCTCTTAATTTGCGATAATAATTCCGAACTAAGACCTTGTTATCCTTGCCATCCGGATGTCCGGCACGAACGATATAACTATCTTGCATATCTAGGATACGAGCCATCAAAGCATCCGCTTTCTCTTGATTTACTCCGGGTATATACAATTTGCAAACCAGCGCTTCCGTGAACAATTCACCAGCCACGTAACTGATCTCTTTCTTTAAAATTCTTCTTTTAGCCATAATTATTTCATGTTTAATTATCCACAAATATAGAACATATGTTATTAAATACCGAGGAAAGGTCAAGAAAAAACATAAAATGAATTATCTTTGCAGCGGTGAAATCATTGATTATAAACAAATCAAATATGAACGAAATGATAAAGACGCCAGAGTTTCTCTTTGAAAGCAGCTGGGAGGTCTGTAATAAAGTGGGAGGTATTTATACCGTACTATCGACAAAAGCTCATACGCTTCAACAAATTTTCAACGACAAAGTAATATTCATCGGTCCGGATGTGTGGGCAAACACAACCGCCCCCGATTTTACGGAAGACGCATCTCTGTTCGAGGATTGGAGAAAGCACGCCGAGGCAGTGGATCACTTGAAAGTTAAGGTCGGTCGCTGGAACGTACCGGGTACCCCCCCTGTTATACTGGTAGATTTCAAATCCTACTTCAGTGAACGAGACGCCTTTTTCTATTCTATGTGGGAAAATTTCCGAGTAGATTCCATCCACGCCTATGGCGATTACGATGAGTCTTGCATCTTCGCGTATGCGGTAGGCAAGGTGATAGAAAGCTTCTATCACTTCTACAAACTGGAAAATAAGAAGGTAGCCGCCCTATTCAACGAATGGATGTTGGCGATGGGAGCGCTTTACATTCAAAAGCAAATCCCTGCCATAGCGACACTTTTCACGACACATGCCACATCGATCGGACGCTCTATCGCCGGTAACGACAAAGCGTTATACGCTTATATGGACGGTTACAACGGCGATCAGATGGCTAAGGAGCTCAATATGGAGGCCAAGCATTCCGTAGAGAAGCAGGCCGCCCATTACGTGGATTGCTTCACGACCGTAAGCGACATCACGGCCCGGGAGTGTAAACAGTTATTGGACAAGGCGCCGGATATCGTTACCCCGAACGGCTTCGAACCCAACTTCGTGCCCGAGGGGAAGGAATACGCTAAAAAGCGGAAGGAGGCACGTCGTACATTAATTAATGTTGCGGAGAAATTATTGGGCTGCCCCATCGACCCGAACGCTTTGCTGGTTTCCACCAGCGGCCGTTATGAATACAGAAATAAAGGTATCGATGTCTTCATCGAGGCGATGAACCGCGTACGTACGTCCGGACGCCTGCAGCGTGAAGTCGTTGCCTTTATCATGGTACCGGCTTGGGTACGTGCCGCCCGTGCGGACTTAAAAGAGGCGATCGAGCAGGACATAAAGACGACCTCTCCGCTTCAAATCCCTTTCATTACGCACTGGTTGCATAATATGCCAGAAGATAAGGTCTTAAATTATATCAACCACGCCGGATTCACCAACGCAGCATCCGAGAAACTAAAGATCATATTCGTTCCTTGTTACTTGGACGGCAAAGGAGGTATTTTCAATAAGACCTATTATGATATGCTGATAGGAATGGACGCTACCGTATATCCTTCCTACTACGAACCGTGGGGATACACCCCGCTGGAAAGTATCGCTTTCGGTATACCTACGATCACGACCAATCTGGCCGGTTTCGGTATGTGGGCGAAGAAAACGGTATCCGGAGATAACCTTAGCGAAGGCGTAGAGGTTATTAATCGTACGGATTTCAATTATTTTGAGGTAGCGGACGCTATCATGAACTCCATCCTGGCTCTCAGCCAAAAGGATGCTACGGACATCGAGGAAATCAAACAGCGTTGTTTCGATCTCGCTCGAAAAGCTGAATGGAGCAAGTTTATCGACTATTATCTGACCGCATTCGACATCGCCATAAAGCATGCCGAGGAAAGAAACAGCTAAATATTGCTCATAATTAATAAGATAATGCTATCTTTGCACTCGTTTTTAGACAAACACTTTAAACTTCACGATAATGAAAATTAAGGCGAATAACGCAAACAGTCCTATTTGGAAGGACGTCTACTCACATTCCAAGCTTCCACAACAGTTGGAACCACTTAATGAGATCGCTACGAATCTTTGGTGGGTATGGAATCATGAAGGCGCTAAACTATTTGGCAAGATCGACAAACAACTTTGGAAATCCACAGAAGGTAACCCTGTACAGCTATTACAAAGCCTTTCACACAAACGTATGGAAGAGATCTTAGCAGACAAGGAGTTAATGGCTGAGATCCAAAAGGTATACGCTGACTTTAAAGCTTATATCAACGTAAAACCAGACCCAACACAACCGTCTGTAGCCTACTTCAGCATGGAGTATGGTTTGACCAATGTATTAAAGATTTACTCGGGTGGTCTGGGAGTATTAGCCGGTGACTACTTGAAAGAGGCCAGCGATAGCAATATCGATTTATGTGCCGTAGGTTTCTTGTATCGTTACGGATATTTTACACAGACATTATCCATGGACGGTCAGCAGATCGCTAACTACGAGCCGCAAAATTTCAACGCCCTGCCGTTGACTCAGGTATTGCAGTCGAACGGAGAGCCGATGGTATTGGAAGTTCCTTACCCGGGCAGAACCGTTTACGCGCATATCTGGAAAGTTAGCGTAGGTCGTGTACCTTTGTATTTAATGGATACAGATATTCCCCAGAACAGCGAATGGGATCGTTCCATCACGCACCAATTATATGGTGGCGACTGGGAGAACCGTATGAAACAAGAGTATTTGTTGGGTATCGGTGGTATCATGATGCTGAACAAGTTAGGTATCAAGAAACAAATCTATCATTGCAACGAGGGACACGCCGCTTTGATCAACGCCCAGCGTTTGGTAGACTATATCCAGAACGACGGTCTTTCATTCAACCAAGCGTTGGAGGTAGTTCGTGCTTCCGCCCTTTATACGGTACACACTCCGGTTCCGGCAGGTCACGATTACTTTGACGAGGGTTTGTTCGGACGTTACATGGGTGAGTTCCCCGGCAAGTTAGGTATTAGCTGGCAAGATTTCATCGATATGGGACGTGAGAACCCGGGTTCTAACGAGAAATTCTCCATGAGCGTATTCGCCTTGAACACTTGCCAAGAGGCTAACGGCGTAAGCTGGTTGCACGGTAAGGTTTCTCAGCGCATGTTCGCCCCGGTTTGGAAAGGTTACTTCCCGGATGAGCTACACGTTGGTTATGTAACGAACGGTGTGCACATGCCGACTTGGGCCGCTACGGAGATGAAGAAATTCTATGCGGATAAACTAGGTAAGAACTTATTCAACGATCAATCTAACAGAAAGCAATGGGAAGGCATACAGAATGTACCCGATGAGGAGATCTGGAACCTACGCATGACCTTGAAGAATAAATTGATCGATTATATCCGTGTTCAATATAAAGATAGCTGGTTGAAGAACCAAGGTGATCCTTCGAAGGTAGTCTCTATCCTTGAGAAGATCAACCCGAATGCCTTGTTGATCGGTTTTGGTCGTCGTTTCGCTACTTACAAGCGTGCGCACCTGTTGTTCACGGACTTAGACCGTTTGGCTAAGATCGTTAACAATGAGAAATTCCCGATCCAGTTCGTATTCACCGGTAAGGCTCACCCGGCTGATGGTGGTGGTCAAGGTTTGATCAAGCACATCGTCGAGATCTCTCGCCGTCCGGAGTTCTTAGGAAAGATCATCTTCTTGGAGAACTACGATATGCGTTTGGCTCGCCGTTTGATCTCGGGTGTCGACGTATGGTTGAACACGCCGACTCGTCCGTTAGAGGCTTCCGGTACTTCCGGTGAGAAAGCCGAGATGAACGGTGTATTGAACTTCTCCGTTCTCGACGGTTGGTGGTATGAGGGTTACGTAGAAGGCGCAGGTTGGGCATTGACCGACAAGCGTACGTACGAGAACCAACAATATCAAGATCAATTGGATGCCGCTACGATCTACCACATCTTGGAAACTGAGATTATCCCGACTTACTACGCTAAGAACAGCAAGGGTTACTCTCCGGACTGGATCCAATATATCAAGAACTCTATCGCCAAGATCGCTCCGGATTATACGATGAAACGTATGTTGGACGATTATGAGGATCGTTTCTATCACAAATTGGCTACTCGTTCCGCTCATATTTCCGCTAACAACTACGAGATCGCTAAGCAATTAGCTGCTTGGAAAGAGGAAGTTGCGCAACATTGGGATAGCTTCCAAGTGGAATCTTTCACTTGCGACCAAGATTTGACGGTGAATGGCCCGGTTGTAGGAAAAGAATACAACTTCAACTTGGTAATCGACCGTCATGAGTTGCAAGGTATGTTAGGCGCCGAGATGGTTGTTACGAAGGAAGATCCGGAGAAGCACAACTTAGAGTTGATCAATACCGCTCAGTTCGAGTTGATGAAAGAAGAAGGTTCTAAATTATTCTTCAAATTAACAACTACACCTTCCGAGGCTGGTAACCATAAGATGGGCTTCCGTGTATATCCTGTAAACAAGGAGTTGCCTCACCGTATGGACTTCGCTTATGTACGTTGGATTCAGTTATAATCGGCAACAAGTAAAACAAATAATCAAGAAAGAGGGTGCGTCATGCACCCTTTTTTTTATGCCATACCCAGCTATGCTTTACAGCGACTAAAACCTATGGTTACGAGCCGTAAAGCATAGGGTTTCATATAGTCCGTTGAATACCCATGAATCAAAAAAAGGAAGCCGCACGACAGGCAGCTTCCTTTTTCAATAGGATACGAATATTTTCAAGCTTAGAAAGCGTAGTCCAAACTTAATCCGAACACCTTGTTGGTGCGGCTATACACATTCTGCCCAGGAAGTCCCGTGCCGCAGTAGTTGTCCATCTTCTTGGTATAATCGTGGTAAGTTGTCCACATATATCCCACGTTCAAAGCCATTTTTTCGCTCAACATCACTTTAGCACCAAAGCCCAGCGAATAAGAATCGCAGGAGAAACTAACATCACTTTGGAAATTATCAGACAAACCATAATCTGTAATTTGAGCGCCACCGCTAATGGTCAATCTCTTGACAACATCCCACTCTATACCAAACAGATACTCATTCGTACCTCTTTCCAGTTCCTTCTGCTTTCCACCGGCCATTCCCGCCTTCTTATCATCGAAGAAGTGATACTCAACAGAAGCCTTCAATATGGGCAAAAACCGATAAGAAGCTGCCACCGAAAGCATGGAAGGAATATCGTTCGGCGTATTTACACCATGCTTGTAAGGACCAACCAAATCTTCCGCACTGTCGGGATAATCCAACTTCTTGGTATTGTTTTCGATGTTCAAGTTCGTCTTAAACTCATATTTAGCTCCGAAATTGAATTTACCATATTTGACATCAACACCCAAAACCGGTGTCAACCCCCAACCTGTCTGGTCGCAATTCAAAGCCAGGTTCATTAAATCCGCTCCACCAAAATTCTGTTTTAACTTTGCATCCAGATACCCGTCATAGTTTCCTGAGAAATAGTTCATCCGACCTCCGGCAAAAACAGAAAGCCAATCCGTGATCTTGTATCCCAAACCAAGTTGCAGAGAATAAATAAACTGCTTACCGTCCATCGCGCTGTTAATAGTATACATATCCGGCGTGACAATAGGACTTTTACCACCAGCATTTATATACTTCACCAGACTTTCCTTGAAGATACCGGCCATAGCAGCCGATTCAAACATCGGCAGGCCATCGTCAAAAGAAGCCTTACCGCCTCCACCCGTAATGGCAAAGAAACCGGAGATCGTCCAATCACCTTTTTTGTAAGCCGCGAAAACACTCGGAATCACAGGAGCAGCTGCCTTTCCTTTGTAATACTTTTTATAGGGAACGTCGCTCACTGTCGGCACCTTATTCACTGGGTCGAAACCATTGTATGTACTGAAAGAGGCATCGATATCCCGGGTCTGGAAAGCGCTTTGGATACTCACACCAACACGGAAACCGTCTGTCGGCAAAAAAGAAAGACCCGCCGGGTTTGACAAAGCGCCGTCTATATCAATCGCGGCACCTCGCGAAAGTGACCTTAAAAAGGCCGCATGCTGATTCGTATTCGTCAAATATCCTCCAGCGAAAGAAACCAAAGGCATCATCATCAATGCCGCACCTAATACTACTTTTTTCTTCATGTTTTACTTTTCTTGATTACAAAACGGTCGCAAAGATATATACTTTTTTCAAACATTGCACACTTTTAATAAAATTGTGCCGCACAAAACAACGAACACTGTGCAAACATATAAGACTAATTAACAATAGAGGAGCCGCAAAGGTAGTAACGTGAAATCTGGTATTAGTTATAATCGACAAGAATCATCCTACTCAGAAAAGAATATATACTGCAAGCACCAAAGAAGATATACTTACTTTACCAAAGAAGATATACTACAAGTGCCAAGTAAGTATAACTTCTATTTTTTCCGAAATAAATCGTATCTTTGTCTCTATAACTTAATTCTTTAAACCGTATCGATAAAATGAAAAGACTAGCATTACTCGCGGCTCTCTTACTGCCGCTATCCATGGCTTTCGCCCAACAGAACGTAGGATTCAAGGCCGATAAGGTAGAACCACTCGTGATCAACCCAGACAATAGCGTCACATTCAATGTAGAAGCCCCAAAAGCCAAGTCCGTCTCCATGAAAGGCGACTGGGAAATTAACGAGGGCAACGGCGAGATGACGAAAGGAAAAAACGGAGTATGGAGCTATACGACTCCCCCACTGCCATCCGAAATGTACACCTATCGTTTAAATATAGATGGTATTTATAACATCGCCCCAAACAACCCATTCTCTTGCCGTGACGTAGGCACCTTGTTCAGCCTGTTCTATATCAACGGGGGAAATGGCGATTATTATCAAGTACGTGACGTACCTCATGGCAATGTTACAACCACTTGGTATCACTCGGACATTCTTGGGAGCGAACGAAGGCTAAACGTTTATACACCTCCTTTTTACGATAAGAACATCCAGTCTTATCCCGTTCTGTACCTGCTACACGGCAGTGGTGGCGACGAGAACGCTTGGCTGGAACTTGGCCGTACCGCCCGTATCATGGACAACTTAATAGCCGAAGGCAAGATGCAGCCAATGCTTGTCGTTATGCCAAACGGTAATCCCAGTAAGCAGGCCGCTCCCGGCGAAACGCCGGATAACCTGAATTACAAGCCGGCCATGAGCAACAGCTTCCCCGGTTATAAGGATGGGTCGTACGAGAAGAGTTTCACCGAGATCATTCATTTCATCGATAACCGTTACCGTACGATCCCGGATAAGCGACACCGGGCCATAGCAGGGCTTTCGATGGGCGGTTTCCATACATTATATATATCATTGAATTATCCGGACTATTTTAACTATATCGGACTTTTCTCCGCCGGACTCAGCGCCAATGGTGTAGACCCGAATAGCCCGATGTACACGAACCTCGACGAGAAATTAGGGAACCTCAAGAGATCCGGTTATCAATTGTTCTGGATCGGTATCGGAAAGGACGATTTCCTGTACGACGCAAACCGCCAATTCCGTCAACGGATGGATAGCCTAGATATGAAATACCAGTATGTAGAATCCACCCGAGGGCATATCTGGGCCAATTGGCGGGCTTATCTCCTTCAATTCGCTCCTATGCTTTTCAAATAAACGACATGAGCTGATGAATCATATACCGCGATACGATTTCTATAAGCATAAATACGGCGATGAGCTACTTATCGACGTCGTTCCCTTGAACACGATCAAGAAGTATCTCAAGGAACAGCCCGTACATATATTGACGTATTACGATATAACATTGATCACCAGCGGAGAGGGAGAATTTCATATCGATCATCAAGCGAACCGGGTAAAGCCTCAAGATATTATCTTTACCCGGCCCGGGGAAATACGCAAATGGGACGATAAAACGATACAAGACGGATTCGCCCTTATCTTTGAGGAAGAGTTCCTGCTCTCTTTCTTCAATGATCCGGCATTTCTCCGGAACCTCTCTTATTTCCATACGGAAAGACGATCCTCCAAACTCAGTCTCGACAAGAAAGCGTATGAACGCATCTCCGAGTTGATCTCAGAGATCGATAAAGAGATCAAGGACTATCAGTCGAAAGACAAACACTTGCTCCGGGCCTTGTTGTACGAGACATTAATGTTGCTCAACAGGTTATATTCTAACTCGAACGCTTTACCTCCAGACACAAACGCCCGATCTAAAAGCATCTATGTAGACCGATTTATCGAGTTAGTAAACCATTCCTTCAAGCAAGATCATTCCATCCGGAGCTATGCCGACCAGCTTTGCATCACCCCGAACTACCTGAATGAGATCATGAAAAACGCTACGGGCATCAACGCTAAACAATACATCCTAAACAAAATACTAATCGAGAGCAAACGGCTATTGACTTATACAGACTTGCCTATATCCGCCATAACGGAAGCTCTAGGTTACGAGGATCCATCCTATTTCATCCGTCTATTTCGTTCCCAAACAAACATGACCCCGCTAAACTATCGCAGGAATACAAAACCGTAAAAAGTACTATTTCCTCCTTTATACGTATTATACGAACTCAATTCGGTATGTCTAATTTTGCCTCTATCAATAAATAAAGCATCATGAGACGATACAAATCATGGATAGCGGCTCTCATATTAGGAAGCACGTTATCCGCTAACGCACAACAAAAGAATATGGAGAACAAAACATTAAACGAGAACATCCCGAAGATGATCATCTCCCTTGAAAAAGAGGCCCTAGCCTCGACCGACCCGATGGCATTCGTAGAGCTTTCAGACACCGACGTGATTTACTTCGATCCTGCCCTAGAGACGAAAATAGAGGGATTGGAACAACTGCGCACTTATTATAAAGGTATGCAACTTCCTCCGGCAGATCATTTCGACATGATCCGCCCGATCGTACAAGTCACGCAAAACATAGCAGTCCTCACGTTCAACCTTGATAGCTACTTATCCGACAAGGTAATAAAATGGAACTGCACCGAGGTTTACAGACGCAACCCCGACAACCAGTGGAAGATCATACAAACCCACTGGTCTTACGTGAAACCGATAGATTAAGGTTAAAACATTTGCCGCTTTCTGAACCAAAACGGTTCGCAAAATGTATTATATAGACTATTCACTAAACACAAATTATATGATACGGAATTTACTGAAAGCGGCAAATGCGCTTACATTTAGCACGATGTTCCTGTTACTCCTCGCCGGATGCAACAAGAACACGATTATTTTTGAGGATGGAACAACCCCAAACGGCTCTTCGGGAAACGAGAACCCGGGAAACAGTACGTTGGTGACCTTCAACGCCTCCGTGGAGGGCCGGAACCTATTACGTTCCATGTCTCCCATGAATAAAGGGATACAAAGCAGGGTTTATGTCTTTAACAGCAGCGCAGGAACCAAGGGAAGCCCCGAGGCGTCAGGTCTTTACATAACCTCATCTCCCGGGGTGTTAACAGGAAGTGACGGATATAAAATGTTTCTCTCCAATGGCACTTATAATTTCTACGCCGTATCCGACAATTTCTCCACGATCCCCCCTACATTCACGAGTGGCGTATCCGAACCCCTCTTCAACGGTATCGATTATCTTTGGTGGAGCGCCATACAACAGGATGTTAATAGCTCCCAAATCAATATACCGATTGTTTATGGGCATGTGGCTACCCAAGTCGTAGTAGAATTAACCGGCGGTGAAGGCATCACGATCAACCAACTGGTCTCCGCCATGATCACACCTCCCGAAACCGGGGCGACCATGGATCTGGGCACAGGTGTCATCACTCCCGCTACCGCTTTCGGGAAAGCGGATAAGATGGGGATAAACGGATTAACCGCCCAATATATCATGTTGCCGATAAGACATACGGCTCCCATGACTCTCACGCTGGAAATATCCGCCGACAATGAAAACAGTACCCGCACCTATACCACCCAGATCCCTCTTCCGGATGGCGAGTTGAAAGCGGGAAACTCTTATTTATTTAAAGCGGTAATCAACGGTAATTCGGTCACTTTGGCCAGTGTCAACGTAAAAGACTGGACAGATGTGGACGAGACAGGAAAGCCCCTTTATCCGACTCAGAATTAAAGTCCGGTTCCTATTTTCCGTATCAATGAATATTGGTACGGAAAATATGCCTATATTTACCCCGTCACCTCTAAAAACAATACGAATATGATTGAGATTCCCGAATCCGCCACCATTGGCAAACAGGCTAGCGAAACGCTAAAGGGTAAAAGAATAGCGCATGTTATCGAGTCGAACAGTCCTCACCGTTTCACGTTCTATAATGGCGATCCGGCGGAATACTCCAATAGACTGGTAGGACGAACGGTCCTAGGCGCCCAAGGCTATGGCGCATTCGTGGACATCCTTATGGACGCGGATACTCACCTCTTAATCGGAGACGGAACCAATATGCGTTATTATACCTCCGCAGAAAAGGCCCCGAAGAAATATCAGCTTATGATCGTATTCGAGGACGACTCGTTCCTAGCTTTCACGGTTTCGATGTATGGTTCCATCTACGCTTTCAAAGGCGAGTTTGACAATCCCTATTACCAAGGTAGCATCCATAAGCTATGTCCGTTGGACGAGAGATTCGATAAAGCCTATTTCCTTAGTCTCATCCGGAATCTCAAGAAAGATATATCCGCAAAGGCGTTACTCGCCACCGAGCAACGTATTCCGGGCCTAGGCAACGGAGTCTGCCAAGATATCTTGTTCAATGCCCGGATCTCCCCGAAACGAAAAATATCGACTTTATCAGAAGAGGATACAGACCGCCTCTTCAACACCGTGAAATCCACGCTGAAAGAGATGACCCGCCAAGGAGGCCGGGATACGGAGAAGGATCTATACGGCGCCTTAGGCAATTACCGCACGATCCTATCGAAGAACACCTACCATGACCCTTGCCCCATCTGCGGCGAACGGATACAGAAAGAGGCTTACCTCGGAGGCAGCATTTACTATTGCCCGCATTGCCAGCCTAGTGCGGTAAATTAATAATAGATCCGCATAAGCAGGGATCGGAATACGTCCTATCGCAATGATACATAATATATTTATCTCCAACAGATAAAATATTACTTTATCAAACAAGCATCACCCAAATTAAATTCATACTTTTGTCTGATTGAATATTATATACTAATTAAGCAATGCAAACGACAGCGAAGAAATGCAATCATGGGGCTAATATACGCCGGTGGAGAGAATGGCGTAATGTAAATCAAGACGTTCTTGCGGAAGAAATAGGAGTATCGCAGGCTACCCTCTCTGGCTATGAGAAAAAAGAGACGCTGGAACAACAAATTTTGGATAAGATCGCCGCTGCTTTGAACATTCCGGTAGAAGCCATTACGGAAATGGAAGAAGGTAGCGCCATTAACATCATATCGAGCACTTTTAATGATAGCGCTATCGCTTCCATGATGTATTGCCAGCCCACTTTCAACCCTATCGATAAGGTTATCGAATTATACAATGAGAAGAACGCCCTATATGAGCGGATGCTAAAAGAGAAAGACAGCGTAATCGAATTGCTGCAGGAAATAGTAAAGGACAGGACTTAAGATTTGTATTCAGTAAACAGCTACAACGACAGGGGGGACTCAAAAGATAAGTAATACGCTCAAATTGACAATATGACAATATGTAATCTGAAGCCCCGGAGAATCGTTTTTTCCGGGAAAGGTACATGCTGTTACCAAATACGAGAAAAAATATCAGCAATCAATTGTATTATAACATTTTGCTTAAATACACCCTTTCATTCTAGCGAGATTAATTCATCCTATCTCATATTTATGCAGGAGAAAGGTGCTTTTCATACGGATGCATCGCCCATTTCTATAGATCGCGTACCCAATTCCTACCGTATGTATCGCCAAACACATACGGTAGCGTTGCCTAACACAGGCTTTCGCGTTACCTAATCCCATTACTTTCGTCTCCCAACAGGGGTATTCATGTAAAAAAACAGGGCAAAATGGGCTATTTAACCATAAAACTCTCCCCATTTTTTCTGTTCGCAAAAAGGCTCTGCCATCATAATCCCATATTTTCAATCAAAACGTCAAGATTATCGCATTTTTACTTACAACATCATTCTCCACAAATATCACATAAGCCCAATAATATAACCTAGCCGATACCAATCATTGCTTTCAGCCATGCATTACATTTTATGTATTCATCTAAAAATAGGCTAATTAGTTTTTAAATCGAGAGAAAAAGTGTATCTTTGTAAATAATATACAATCATATAAATACTATGGCTCGACCAATAAAAGAAACGCCGGTCATAACCGGTAAAGACGCAAAACGCTTTGCTGAAAAAATGGCAAATCTCAAATCCGAAAGCAGGGAAGAGAAAGAAGCCGCAAAGAAAGTTTATGAGAAGTTCAAAGCCATTGCTTCATTCGCATTGTAACAATGGCTATTGATAATTTTGATTTTGTTCCGTTAAAGGTAGATACAAAAATAAAACCGTTTAAGTGTAAAGACAATGACTTAAACGGCTTTTTGTTTGATGATGCTCAAAAATATCTGACAGACCTCATGGCTGTCACTTATCTACTTGAAGACCTGTCATGTGGAAAAACCGTTGCTTATTTCAGCCTATTGAACGACAAGATCACTTTTGATCCAGACCAGCGCTCTATTTGGAACAGATTGAGCCGACGCGTTGCCAATGCCAAACGAAGGAAACATTATCCTGCCGTTAAAATAGGCAGGCTGGCCATATCGGAAGAATATGCGGGCCAAAGGATAGGAAGAGATATTATCCGTCTGATCAAGTTTATGTTCACCCATGGGAACCGTACCGGTTGCCGTTTTATTACAGTAGACGCCTACCACGATGCGGTCGGATTCTATCAAAAAAGTGGATTTGATTTTATTTCCGAAAAAGATCAGAATGATGCAACCCGTTCGATGTACTACGATTTGAAGCGCTTTTTAGACGAATAGATTTAATTTATATATTGCGAAACAAAGAAGAATGGCTTTATGCCTCATCGTATAAAACAAAAAAGTCCCGAAACCATATAAGCTTCGAGACTTTATTCTATTTGTAAAATGGCGGTCCGTACGGAAGATGAACCTTAATTCTATTCCTCACGTAATCAATATCTTAGCAAGCTCTTAATTCTTTCTCCCACTAATAACCCCACGTGTGCAATTCTTTAGATTGCTTGGTGTTGCGGTGGTTGTTTGAGTTTCTGCAAAGATAATAATTTTCTGCGAAAACAAGGCATTTAATGAAATATGCATAATAAAGACTTTAACATATCTAAAAATTACATATCTTTGTGCTATTAATTAAACACTCAGATTGTTATGGAATGTATTTATTGCAAACAGAATATACCAGATAACGCTAAATTTTGCCCATTTTGTACCCAACAAATTAGGTGTATAGAATGTAATGAACCCCTCTTTCCCAATGCAAAGGTATGTATTAATTGTGGAAAAGCATTGAATATAGAAGTTAATGCAAATATGAATACTATTGAATTTTCAGAGACTAAAAATTCACGTTCTTTTAAAGCATGCTTTACTGATACAGTTGGTGGTAGTATAGGTGAAGCTATTGGATTGATTATAAACGACAAATTACCTGTTAAAAACACATTTAAATCAAAGACACAAATCTCTGCAAGCTTACTTCCTCATAATAGTAGTGAAGGAGAGAATATAGATACGGTAGAAGTCGTAGACGATGAATTGGAACAACTTAATCAAGTATTCAAAAATAGCAATGGAAAAACATCCTTACAAGAAACAAGATTGAAAGCTAAATCTAAAAGAGATGCGGGTATAAGATTGACATTGCTATTTATGTATTATCAATATAAATTAGGTATTGAAGAAGTTCAAAGAATAGATTTAACTAAAATTTTAAGAGATGCGAGCTTAGAAGATTCCAATTGGCGTACTTGGTTAATTAATAATAATTTAGTAGGTGTAAAGGAAGATAAAGTTGAACTAAAGGCTCCGGGAAGAGATGCGGCTAAAGAATTTTTATTAGAAGTCCTAAATCCTGAAATAGAAGATAAATGGAAATTAGGTACTTCACGTACAAGCAAGAGAGGAAAAAAGAAAGAAAGTAATGATGAAACTGAAATTTGATGACTTTTGCAAAGCTTCTGAAATTGCATTTCAAAAGAAAAAAATAGATGCTGCTGTTTTAATAATTTGGTATCACCAAAAGGTATCAAATAGAAATTCAATATCTATAAATGAAATAAATAATTATTTTAAACAGGCTCACTTGCCAGAATATAATAAATTTCGATTATCAGAACATTTAAGATTAGATAAAAGAATAACAAAGGGTGAAAATGGTAATTATAAACTCAATAGAGCTATTCTTGAGGTATTAGACCAGAAATTCAACCATTTATTTGAAGATGAAACGAAAGTTCAACTCCAAATATCTTTAGAAAATACTCCTTTTTTAGAAAATACAGATATTGAAAATGCTCATAAAATGGCAGAATTGTATCTAATTATTTTTTGTTTTGAAAATTCTGCAAGGCATTTTATATTGAAAATATTTTCATTAAATTTTGGTGAGGACTGGTGGAATATTATAAAAAATACAGATTTTAAAAAGAAAGTAGAAGAACGCATGTCGCGTGAGCAAAAACTGAAATGGATTTGCCAACGAGGGACATCCCCTCTATTTTATTTGGATTGGAGTGATTTATTAAAAATTATACGAAAATACGAAAATTTATTCACACCCTTTATTGCTGATTTAAAATTCATAGAACTACGATTTGAAGAGCTTGAAAGAGTTAGAAATATTATTGCGCATAATGGTATTATACCTGATAAAAATGATATAAATCGATTAATTTTATATTTTCAAGATTGGTGTAAACAACTTAAGGAGCTTTCCATCTGATTATTTATAAATAATCAGATTATGATAAAACTTGTCTTTTCATTTCATAATTACTCTTATTTATTAAACAAACCTAACCTTTGAGCAAAATTTACAGCCTCAATCGAATTATTGGCTTTTAGCTTTTGCAATATATTCTGTCTATGGCTATTTATGGTATTTATACTAACTTTCAAAGTATTTGCTATCTCTTTACTTAACAAGCCTTGCTTCATCAAACGCAAAACCTCCAACTCTCTATTTGTTAAAGGTTCATCCAATGTATCAGATAAATCTATAAAAATCTGTTCTCCAGTTTTAAAGTTATATAGGTGGCTTTTAATAATTTCTGATTCATGGCTTGCGTCAACATCAATAACTGACAACATAAGCCAAATGTTGCCTGATCTATCTAACTCAACAATCTGTTCCTGCTCTATTATACGGATATATTCACCTCGTAGATTCCTCACCCGCATTTCATGAATGGCTTTATAGTTCATTTTTTCTTCATTGGAGAACGAACTCAATATTGAATAGATTTTCTTTCTTACAAGTAATCCGTAGTATATATCATCCGGATGTATAACCTCTACTACTGGCTGATGCCCGTCTATAAACAATCTATGGGAATCAAGCCCATATAATTCAGGAATATTATCAGAAACAAATACGAATTTTTTTGTGTAGCAATCAAACGCCAACACAATACTGTGCGTAACTTCCGAGAGTTTTTTCCAGTCCTTTTTCCTTTCTTCGAGAATGGAATAGTCTACCTCATCAAGTAGTATGTTTGATGTCGGGAGTAAGTTTATTATTTGCTTCTCAATTTCCTCAATTATCATATTTTAAAAATATCTGATTATTAGACATTTGCACGTTCTCTCATTATAAATGATTATTGCCTTTAGAGTCTATTGCTTCTATCTTTGCACAAAGATAATGAAATCAGTATAAGTATAAGATAAATAGATGTTTAATATTTTAATTCATGTAGTATGATAAAGA